>JACCED010657134.1_pt1 | contig 86290 bp, 77 predicted proteins | sample 7455021 | NCBI WGS metagenome assembly JACCED01 (sample SAMN15323456, study PRJNA562643) | freshwater metagenome | isolation source: river surface water | place: USA:Blue River Watershed | collected 2017-08-19 | reverse complement strand
TGAATGATGAGTAAACAAGCCATGACTTCATTTACCGATGATTTGGCAATATTAAAAAACTGAATTTTTTCTTTCAAATGATCTCTAGCGTATCCTTCAGCAATATTTAATCCAACGGAGACCATCGCTCTTCTTAATTGTCTGATTAAGTCCCAATCAATCATCGGACACGCTTTAATAGACGTGTAAACAAACTTGTTGTGCACCAAGAATAGTTGCCAAACTTCTAAAGACTCAAAGCCCGAAACTTTTCTGTTCATTTGGCAAAACTACCATGAACCGTAATCCCACTGGGACTATAAAAAATAGGAAAAACATATACCTTATAGGCAACTCAAACCTTCACCCCTTTCCCGTTTCCCACTTTCCGTTTCCCGCTTCCTCTTTCCATGTCCCGTTTTACCCTAGGCGTATGTCTCAGAAAAAGATACTTTTTTCAATCCATTATCAATACAACCAAAAAAAAGAAAATAGCGTTATTCTACTTTATATGCGCCTTATGTGATTCTTGCGCTAGCTCTTGAGGAAACCGAGATTTGCAGGATGAAAAAAATTAAATCTTCACACCAAGTGGTTCAATTCAATGAGGTCATTGCTATCATCCAGCAATCTCGCTCAGACACCTTGCAATTGGTGAATAAACACTTGATTCAACTTTATTGGGAAATTGGAAAATACGTACACATAAAAATTACTCAATCTGAATGGGGTGTTGGTGTTGTTTCTGAATTGGCACAATTCATTCAAAAAAATGAGCCAAATCTCAAAGGATTCTCTGATAAGAATATTTGGAGAATGCGTCAGTTTTATGAATGTTACAAAGACTTTCCAAAACTCTCACCATTGGTGAGAGAAACTACCTGGACCAATAATCTTATCATTTTCTCAAGGTGCGAAAGCCTTGAAGAGAAAGAATTTTATTTGAGACTAACCATTCAGGAGCATTACAACAAGCGAGAATTAGAAAGGCAAATTTCCGCAAGCCTTTTTGAACGTACTATGATTTCAGAAAAGGGATTACCCGTTAGCAGAGAAAAATCAGGGCCTAAGAATGTATTGAAAGACAGCTATGTCTTTGAATTTCTCAATTTACCAGATGCCTACAATGAAAGGGATCTGCAAAAAGGCTTGATGCATCAAATGAAAAATTTCATTTTAGAGATCGGAAAAGACTTTGTTTTCATGGGGGAACAGTACAGACTGCAAGTTGGAAAAAATGATTTCTTTATAGATATCTTATTTTATCAAAGAGATTTGCAATGTTTGGTGGCCTTTGAACTGAAAGCTGAATCATTTAAGCCCGAACATTTGGGGCAGCTCAATTTTTATCTTGAAGCCCTGGATAGGGATGTGAAGAAACCGCATGAAAATCCTAGTATTGGAATATTATTGTGTAAAGATAAAGATCTCGAAGTAGTGGAGTATGCCTTAAGCAGAAGCCTGTCCCCGGCTTTGATAGCAAGGTACAAAACGCATTTGCCCAATAAACAATGGCTACAAAAAAAATTACATGCACTTTTCAATGAGTCTTGATTTGTATTCCAATTTAATATCCAATGATTTCATCTTTGACGCATTTTGTCTCAGGGCGAATATCCAATCGACCCTAAACTGTATCCTCTTCGCGCACGTAGCGAAATCCTAGCGTGCTCTGCGTTTTATGTATTTTAATTTAGCGCAATGCAAACCACCCCGGCCCTGCGGGCCACTGAACCGTCCTAACGAATCGCCAGGCTATTCCGCTTTCCGCTTTCCATGTCCCGTTTTACCCTGGGCGAATATCAATTCGCCCCTACTTCGTATTGTAAACCGCCATGGCCACTACCCGACCTACTGCTGTCAATACCTCTGGATCAATGTTGCTCAAATTGTCCTCCATGGTGTGGTGAAACGATCCAAACTCAAAGTTACCCATGCCCATGGCAATGGTGTTGGGTCGCATGTCAATGATGTCGATGGAACGAATGCCCCCTTGATTCATGTACACATGGTCATCGGTGATGCCGCCTATCTCCTCGTTGACAAACAAATGTCCGTACCCCATCTTCTGCGCATGCGCCCAAACCCAATTCATGACATCTCCCGCTGCTGCCATGGACGTACCTTCCTTGTTAAAACGCGCATTCTTGCCTCCCACCATGTCCAACAAAATGCCGTACTTGGCTTGGTAACCCTCTTTGTGCGGCTGTCTGGCCCAATGCTGGGATCCCAAGCACCACGTGGCATTGGAGGCTTGTGGATCCATGTCCGACCACTCCGGCGCCCCTTGGTCCTCGTTGTCAAAAAAGACCAAATCCACTCCCACTTCTGGTGATTGCTGTTGTATCAAACGCGCTATCTCCAACAATACGGCTACTCCACTGGCCCCATCATTGGCCCCATCAATGGCCTTCTTCTGATTGGACTTGTTGGCGTCCTTGTCCGCTGCGAACCTAGAATCCCAATGTGCTGCCAACATGACCCGCATCTTTTTGTCCTTATTGAACTCGGCAATCACATTTCGCACCGGTGAAGCATCACCATTCCAAGCCGTCATCTTGGTGTATTGTATGTCAACAGCCGCTCCACGTTTTTTGCACTCCGATACAATCCAATCCAAACACGCACTGTGCGCTTTGGTTCCTGGAACACGCGGTCCAAATTCGACTTGCTTTTTCAAATAGGCCATGGCTGAATCTACTGAAAAAGGGGGTGGTGTGATCATTTTGACTTCCTCCTTCTGACCTTCCTCCCGTTGTACTTTAGAACCACTTCCTCCTTTGGGAAGAAATTGAACCACAGCCCACAAAACAATCAGTGCCAATAATACGATGGCTATTATTCTATTTTTTTTCATACGTCCATTCTCCACCCTCTTTGGTGTCCTTTAGTACAATATTTCTTTCTGCAAAAGCATCGCGCAACATATCTGCCGTTGCATAATCTTTTCGTTCTTTTAATCCCTTGCGAACCGCAAATACCGCATCCATCATCACATTGGGCAGCTCGTGATCTGCCGATGCTTCAGGTGCCTGCAATCCCATCACGTCCATCAAGAAATGCGTCATGATGGTTTTCAAATGGTTCAACTGCGCAGCCGTCAAAGCCTGTTGTCCATTTTTACAACCGTTGATCAACCGCACCGCCTCAAACAACTCAGCAATCAAAATGGGCGTATTAAAATCATCTCCCATGGCGGCATAACAACGCGCCTCCAACGCTGCAATGTCCGCATCACCCTCATCTGAAGGCTTGCATTCATCGATGCTCAAATAAGCCGTCATCATGCGCTCGTAGGCTTTCTCCGCTGCATTCAATGCATCATTGCTGAAGTCCAATGTGGAACGATAGTGCGCCTGCATCATGAAAAAGCGAACCACTTGCGGCGTGTAGCCTTTTTCCAATAATGGATGATCACCAGCAAACAATTCGTGAGGCAAGAAAGAATTGCCCAACGACTTAGACATCTTCTGCCCATTCACGGTTAACATATTGCTGTGCATCCAATATTTTACGGGACCCTTTCCACAGCATGCTGTATTTTGGGCGATTTCCGACTCATGGTGTGGGAACTTCAAATCCATTCCTCCACCGTGAATATCAAACTGCTCTCCCAAATATTTGGTGCTCATGGCAGAACACTCCAAGTGCCATCCCGGAAATCCTTCTCCCCATGGAGAGGGCCAACGCATGATGTGCTCTGGAGAAGCCGCTTTCCACAATGCAAAATCGGCAAAGAATTTCTTCTCGTCTTGTCCATCCAATGTCCTTGTATTTTCATACAACTCCTCCACATTTCTTCCGCTCAATTCACCATAAGGATATTTAGCGCGATACGCTTGCACGTCAAAGTAAATACTGCCATTGACTTCATACGCAAATCCCTGATCCAAAATCTTTTTGATCATCTCAATCTGCTCTATCATGTGGCCTGTTGCGGTAGGTTCTATGCTGGGAGAATGGTTATTGAACACGCGCATCACCTCATGAAAATAATTGGTGTACTTCTGTACAATTTCCATCGGCTCCAACTGCTCCAAACGGGCCTGTTGACCAATGCGATCCACACCATCATCAAAGGTGGAAGTGATGTGTCCTACATCCGTAATGTTGCGCACGTAACGCACCTTGTAACCCAGGTGGGTCAGGTAACGGTAGACCACATCAAAAAACATGAAAGTTCTACAATTGCCCAAATGCACGTTGGCATAAACAGTAGGTCCGCAAACATACAAGCCCACATGTGGCGCATTCAATGGTTGAAACAAATCCTTGTTTCGCGATAGGCTATTGTAGATGTACAATTCTTTGGTCATAACGCACTAAATCTTCTTTTTAATTTCTTCCAACATCTTGGTCACCAAGGTTGGGGTATCGTATTCTGCCTTCCAATCCCAATCGCGCTGCGCAATGCTGTCGTCTATTGAGCCCGGCCATGAATCGGCAATGGCTTGTCTAAAATCAGGCGCGTACTGCGTTGTAAAAGAAGGCAAATGTTTTTGAATTTCTGCTGTCAACGAAGCTGGCGTGAAGGACATACCCGCCAAGTTGTAAGCTCCGCCAACCGTTAGACGAGAACGATCTGCTTGCATTAATTGAACAGTAGCTTGAATGGCATCGCTCATCATCATCATGGGCAATGCGGTATCTGCTGACAAGAAGCAGGTATAGCTGCCCTCTTGCAGCGCTTTGTAAAATATGTCAACAGCATAATCTGTCGTTCCGCCACCTGGAGCACTCTTGTATCCAATCAATCCTGGGTAACGAATGCTCCGCACATCTACATTGAATTTTTGGTGATAGTAGTCGCACCAACGCTCTCCTGCCAATTTGCTGATGCCATACACCGTATTGGGATCCATGATGGTATCCTGCGGAGTATTGATTCGCGGAGTAGATGGTCCAAAAACGGCAATGGAACTAGGCCAATAAATTTTATTCAATATTCCTTCCTTGGCCATGTCTAGGACATAGAACAATCCATTCATGTTCAATTCCCAGGCAAAGGCTGGATTTTTCTCAGCCGTTGCAGACAACAATGCGGCCAGCAAATAGACTTGATTGATGTTGTGTTTTTTGACAACGTCGCACAAAGCTTCTTTGTCTAAAATATTCAGCACCTCGTAAGGGCCTTCTAACAAAATAGGATCCACTTCACTGGTAGCCTTGACATCAGAGGCCACCACTGACTCCTTACCATACTCTGCGCGCAATCGCTCCGTCAACTCAATGCCAATCTGACCCGATGCGCCGATGATTAAAATTTTCTCGTTCATTGCGAATAAATCTAGCCCAAACTTACAACAGAGCCGCCAATTATGGGGTCAATTTCTTCAACCAAAGCACAATCTCCTCCAAAGTTTCCGGGCTGATGGTTTCATCCAATTTGGCATACTCACTAACCCTACCCGTTTCCGTATATTGAAACAGGTGATTGTGGTTGGCCAAAATAACGATATTGTTCTTCACTCCTCTGGCATTGAGTGCTTGTGATATGGCTTTGGTGTTGACATCGGCATTGACTTGTAAATCCAAATCTCCACTTAAAATCAAAGTGGGACATTGTACTTTTTGCCAATTTTCCTGTGGGTTGTGGGTGATGAAAAATCGCATCCAAGCGGTATTGAACTGTTGATTGTATTGATCAAACAAATCCTGCCCTTCAATGGTGGCATCATTGTGATCATCCTTGCTGTCCATCACCACTTTGTTCTTGATGCCGTTGGCCACTTCAGTTGAGTCCTTGGACTGTATCATCAAGTCGCACAATGATTCGACAAATGCCGCATCACGCTCAGCATCTTCCTTTTTTTGTCCTTCTGCTATTGAAATATCTGCACTTTGCTTGACCAACACATCTTTGCCACTTACCCCAGTTCCCGCCAACGAGACTATACAATACACCTCGTCAGGATGCGCAGCAGCCACCATAGGCGCTACCATTCCGCCTTCACTGTGTCCAATCAAACCCACACGATTGGGATCTATTTTGGGGTGTAAACGGGCAGTGAGCAACGCGCGGTAGGCATCATCCGCAAAATCCGCTGAGGTAGAAAGCTCGTAATTGCCTGTCGAATGGCCTACACCTCGCTCATCGTATCTAAAAGTAGCCCATCCTTTTTGCGCCAATTCATGCGCAATCACTGCAAAGGGTTTGTGCCCCAATAAAGTTTCGTCTCGGTCCTGTGGACCGCTACCGGTAATCATCACCAGACAAGGGAAAGGTCCATCCCCATTGGGAATGCTCAACGTTCCTTGCATGGAAAGTGATTTTCCATCTTGATCAAATGATAAAAAATCAATGACTTCAGTCGGGTATGGATAAGGGGCGTGAGGTGTTTGCGGTTTGTCTTTTGGGACAACTGCATTCTCCATGGACGGGGCTTGTCGGTACCAATTCAGTTCATTCTCATATCCTGATTGTTGGTAGGTTCCTTTGAAACAATCACAAGCTTGGTCGTAATTTCCATCGTATTGCGCCTTGATCCTTGGAATTTCCCAATGGATTTTTCCTTTTTTCATCTCATGCACCGACATCACCAATGGCTTTGGGGTTTGTTCTTTGCTGTACATCAAATATTGCCCATCATTGTTGACGTTCCAATGCATTTCAATGGGGATGGTCATGCCGGGAGTCTCGATTTTTCCAAACCATATACCATCGTAAACTTGTGCATTCCAGCAATGTTGAACCATCACCAAAACGAACAGTAAAAAAGTATTCTTCATATGGCAAAGATGCACAATTCCTTGTTGTAGATTCGCACCGTGAAGAAGATTCAGGACATTTCCATGATTGACTTTGACTACGCCTTGCCAGAGGAGCGCATTGCGCTGCATCCGTTGGCTAAGAGGAGTGATAGTAAACTTTTGCATTACGAAAAAGGGAACATTGTACATCGTCGATTTACTGATATAGTTGAATTGTTTGAGCCCAACGATTTTTGGGTGGTTAACAATACCAAAGTGATTCCGGCCAGGATACATTTTCAAAAATCAACTGGGGGTGTCATTGAGATTTTCTGTTTGGAGCCCATTGACATGGACTACACTTCTGCGCTGACTGCCAAAGAAAAGTGTACCTGGCTGTGTTTTGTCGGAGGAGCCAAGAAATGGAAAGAGGGATCTCTTTTCAAAACATATTCTTTACAAGGGAAAAGCGGAACCGTTGCGGTTTCATGCGTGCATCGGGGAGACAATGGCTTTGTGATTGAATGGACTTGGGATTTAGGGCAATTCAGTGAGGTCTTGGAGGCCATTGGAGAATTGCCCATTCCACCGTACCTCAACCGAGCAACAGAAGAGGAGGATTATGATCGTTACCAAACGCTGTTTGCCCAATGGGAAGGTTCGGTTGCCGCTCCAACGGCTTCTCTTCACTTTGATGAACCGGTGATTGAATCATTGTTTCAAAAAGGAGTGACACAAGGTCAGCTCACTTTGCACGTGGGTGCTGGAACGTTTAAGCCTGTGAGCGCAGATACGTTGGGCAAGCATGATATGCATGCCGAATATTTTGAAGTCCCCTTAGCCTTTCTGACACAATGGATTGATAAGTTGAGAAAAGGCCACCGCACCATTGTGGTGGGCACCACAGCCTTGCGCACCTTGGAAAGTCTTTATTGGTTGGGCAATGAGCGTTCAGTTCCTGATGAGCATGGTCTCTATCATCTAGGACAGTGGGCACCTTACCAAGAAAAAACAGAAAACAGACTATTGGATAACTTAGAATATTTGTACCAAAAGTCAACAGAGCAAAATCTAGATGTTATCGCAGGCACGACACAAATCCTTATTGGACCTGGTTACACCATCAAAACCATTCAGGCCCTGATCACCAATTTCCATCAACCCAAAAGTACATTGTTGCTGTTGGTGCATGCCATTGTCGGTGAGGATTGGAAGCGAATTTACCAAAGTGCACTGGACCATGACTACCGTTTTCTGAGTTATGGAGATAGTTCTTGGTTGAGTGTTTGAGGAAACCCCTACCCCGGATAGTAGCGAAAAGCCCACAGGGACGCTGCGCGTCCCGAGGACTTGTAGCGGATAGCCGGATAAGGTCCAAAAAAAAGGGTCACTTCCGCGACCCTTTTCTAAATATATCATTTCCTAATTACTCATTGATAAAACGACGGTCATCAATGTCCGCTGATTCACGGTATGCACCAAATACGCGGCCTGCCATGGAGGCTTTTGCATTTTGTTGCAACATGCGCTTTTCATTTTTGTAATTGTCCATGCTTTGCGCATCGGTAACCTCAGCTGTCTTTTGAATAACATATACAGCACCTTCACCAATGATAGGTTCAGAAACCTGGCCTTTGGCGATACCAAAACACTTTCCAATCAAAGCAAACTCTTGCTCACCTACACCTGCCTCAGGCAAGTTCATGCTTCTCCACAACAACTCTGAGTGTTTCACTGTTGTTCCGTTTCCAGAGGCAATGGCTTGCAAAGAAGAACCTTTCATTTTCTCCGCCAGCATAGTGCCTTTCTTTTCTTTGATCACTTTGGCCTTCATGGCATCTTTGACATCCTCAAATGCAGGCACTCCGCGCTCTCTGATTTCTGTTAGAACAGCCACAACCCAATTGTTTTCTACCAAGAAAGGTTGAGAAATTTCATTGATCTCAGCTCCATAAGCCCAAGAAACGATGCTCTCCGCCTTTTGGATTCCAGCAATGGCTTGTGCATTAGGAACAATCATTTGCGCAGGAACAATGTTTGCATTTGGATACAACGCCTTCACCTGAGTACGGAAAGAGGCAGTGTCCTTTGCGTTGATGGTTAACTCACGCATTTTGTTGAATGCCTGCTTGCGCGTGCTTGGACTTGGCTCTTGCGATTGGTCCACCACTGCCACATACGTATTCATTTTAGGAGCGTTCTTTTTGGTCACCTCAACGACGTGATATCCGAACTGCGTCTTCACCACTTGCAATTGACCTACCGTACCATTGAAACAAGGCTTCTCAAAATCAGGAACCATTGCACCACGAGCAAACATTCCCAAATCACCGCCCTTGTCTTTGGTTCCATCTGTTCCAAATTGCTTGGCCATTTCTGCAAAGTTCTTTTTGGCTTTGATGACATTCATGATGGAATCCGCCTTGGCCTTTCCTTTTGGTGTTTGGTCTTGGATTAAGATGTGACGGGCTTGAACGCTGTCAATCTCTGATACACGCTTTGAAATTTTAACCAACTTCATGGCTCCAGCATCGGCAAAAGGACCAATAACCTTTCCTATTGAATCATTCAAAATTTGACCATTGAATGGTTCTGCGATAGAACCAGGAACATATCTCATTTTAGCCATGCCAGGTGTGGCAGCGGCCGCAGCTGCAAAAGCAGAATCATTCTTGGCCAAACGGAAATCACGCACCATACCGTCCATTTTGGATTTGATGGAAGCCAAGTCCTGCTCTGTAGCTTGAATAGCGATGCTCACATACTCCAAACTTCTGCTGCGCTCTTGCTTGTACTCACGCTCACCTTTGTGTTTGTTATAGTACGAACGAATATCATCATCAGAAACCGCAACGGTAGAGTCTGGTATTTCTACAAAAGTTTTGGCAACAAAGTCAACAGCTGTTTTGGATGAACCGGCTTTGAAAGCCCATTTTGCATCCAAGTTGTTGGCATAAGCACCCAACTTGATCATGTTGTCATACTTCTCTTTTTTGCGCTTGTAGCGGACAAACTCTTTCCACATCTCTGCTTTTTCCATGGTCCAAGTTGGATCACGTGGATCAAACGTCTCGAAACGTTGACGCATTTGCTCTTTCATTGAAGTGGAATCTTTTCCGCCGTAGATGGTACTCTTGACAAAAGGAGACAAGTTCTTTCCGAACAATACCTCATCCAACTCATCGTCAGAAACTTCAATACCCATGGCGCTCAATTCATCAGCGTACAAACGCTCTTCTGTCAGGGCATTCCAAGTGTCATTGGACAATGCACTCTCATTTGAGGTGTAATTGAACAAAACACGTTGCTTTTCGACAGCCTGCTGCCAAGCGGCTGCATCAATGGTCTCACCATCAATTTCTCCTGCGTCTTTTGCGCCTTTTCCAAACAGCGCCATCACCGCATCATAAGGAACCAAATAGCCGACAATTCCGACACCCACCATAACGAGTACCAACCATCCTTGCCTTCTAATTTTCTCAATCATTGCCATAACAAAACATTTTTAAGGTTTGCGAATATCGTAAAAAAAAGGTAGAAAACGAACAATTTTTCGCCTTGAGCAGGGCTAATCCTTAAAAATCCCTTCTACCCCCATCCCAAAAAGGGCAAAATCATAAGCCACCGGGTCATCTGGGCGCCATTTTCTCAGCAATGCATCTAACTCCTCAACAGCCCTCCAATCATCCTGGTTGCGTTTTAAAATGCCCAACTTGCGCGAAATATTTCCGGTGTGAACATCCAGTGGAATGGACAATTTAGACATCGGAATGTTGTCCCAAATGCCAAAATCAACTTTTTGAGAATCCCGCCTCACCATCCAACGCAAAAACATATTGATGCGCTTGGCCGCTCCATTCTGAGCCGGATTGGCAATGTGTTTTTCAAATCTACTTTGGTGATCAAATGTCAACATGGCGTTGCGGAAACCAATGATGGCTTCTTTGGAACCTTGTTGAGCAAATCCCGGTGCAAACAACTCTTCTAAACTGTTGTGTTGCTGATAAATGTTACGCAGAGCAAGCACCAGATTCTCCATATCAGAGGATTGAAAGGTCCTGTAGATTTTTTTGGATAATGTTCTGATTTCAGAGACGTTGGCTTCACAGATAAAACGAAAAGGATCATCCTCCATAATTTCCATCCAAGCGCTTGCTGTTTGAAGTATCGCTTTTCGATTGCCCCACGAAATCAAAGCCGTCATCAAAGCACTAACCTCAATGTCTTGTCTTTTTTTAAAGCGATGTGGAATGGATATGGGGTCGGGTTCAATGAAAGCGGATTGATTGTATCGCTCAATGCACTCATCAAGAATTTCCTTGACCTCCCATTCCTGTAATTCAGGGCTGTCCAATAAAGGCATATTGTATCAAGTTGGCTCCCATCCTCAAGGCTTTCTGGCGATTCTCCTCACTATCATTATGGACCTGGGCATCTTCCCATCCATCACCCAAGTCACATTCAAAGTCATAAAAGCAAACCAATCTACCTTCCCAAAACAATCCCAAACCTTTGGGGTTTTTCCCATCGTGTTCATGAATCTTGGGCAACCCATTTTTAAATTCAAACTTACCATGATAGATAGCATGATCAAAGGGCACCTCAGCCCACTCCAACTCAGGAAAAACTTTTTTCATTTCCCTTCGAACAAACATATCCATTCCGTAATTGTCCGAAATATGAAGAAATCCACCTGCTTGTAAATAGGTTCTTAAATTCTGTGCATCATCCAAGGAAAATACCACATTGCCATGACCGGTCATGTGCACAAAGGGGTAATCAAAAATTTCTGAACAGCCTACATCCACTTGAGCCAAATTATCATCAATCTTGTTCTGCAACTGCGTGTTAACAAACTTCACCAAATTGGGCAGAGCCGTCGGATTGGCGTACCAATCACCTCCACCCTTGTACTTCATCACCGCAATGCGAAAAGTTCCCGGTGGATTAACCATTGAAGTTGTCACAAAAAACAACAAGATTAGAAAAGAATAAAAAGTGATATTACGCATGTTGCTAAGTTATTGAATTTGGTCTTACGCAATGTTCTATCCATCTTTCAAACCAAATGATACCATTCTCTGATAAAATGGACTCAGGGTGAAATTGCAAGGCGTACCATGGCATTTTTGAGTGTCTCACAGCCATGACCCTGCCTTCTTCATCCCGAGCCAATATTTCCATACAACTTGGGACACTGTGCTCATTTGCCACCCATGAATGATAATGTCCAATTTTGATGGGCACTGGAACAGACGACCAAATGTTTCCTTTAGATATAGCCAGCAATTTACCCGAATGTCCATGAAGCGGAGATTCCAAGTTGCGCAATGCGCCTCCAAAATGAAGCACCAAGGCCTGCAATCCCAAACAAATTCCCAAGACCGGCTTACTCTCCGGAATTGTGGACAACCAATCCATTAGAAAGCCTGATTCGTGCGGTAAACCGGGACCTGGCGAGATGAGTACTGCATCAAAGCCATTCCAATCAGGGCAAATTGCATTGTCATTAAAAACAACATCCACTTCTACATTCAACTGTTCCATGTAATGAACGATGTTGTAGGTAAAAGAATCGTAGTTGTCAATTAAAATTATTCGCATCTTGCACTCCAATTGACAAAACTACATGAAAAAGACAGCCATCAATACTTCAGGAGCACCAAAACCCATAGCTCCGTACAGTCCCGCCATTCAAGTGGGCAACTTGTTATTCATCTCAGGTCAGATTGCCATGGATCCCATAGAACAAGTATACCGACCCCTTCCTGTTGAAGAAGAAACTGAGCGCGTCATGCAGAACATAGAGGCCTTACTAACCGCAGCTGGCATGTCATGGAGCCATGTAGTGAAGGCCAGTATTTTCATGAAAGACATGGCTGATTATGGAAAAATCAATGAAGTGTATGGAAAATATGTGGGAGAAGTACCGCCCGCTCGTGAAGCGGTTCAGGTTTCTCAATTGCCCAGAGATTGCAAAGTTGAAATCTCCGTCATTGCGCATTTGGATATTGTGTAAGGCACGATAGACGTGGATTTCAGTTGATTTTAGAATTTTATGGAATCGGATTCCATAAAATTCTAGATTTAAGTGTTGTTTCTTCCAAAAATTCCGATATTCGAATCATGATCATTCAAAAAATTGCACACTACCTGAATCCAATGACTTGGTTTAAAAAGTCAACGCATGACACCAACCTAAAGTTTATGCATGGCATCAACAGAATTTCTTTGGTGATGTTTTTATTGGCTTTGGGAGTAATGGTCTTTCGCTATCTGTCGCGTTAAGACAATTTGATTTCTTCTCCTTGTGCATCAAAATAATGCACCTCTAAAAGTTCTGCAGAAGTAGAACTTTCGACTTGTATTTTAATACCATATTTCTTCTGCCACTGTGTGCGCAGTGTATTCCACCACCAGCCTTTGTTGATATAGGCTTCAACCAGTGGATTAACCACCATTTGTACTGATTTGTGCTTGAATTCTTGCGAAACCATTCTCACTTGATTCTCGAGCTGATCCGTAAACAAAACAGAAGCTTCAACGGTTCCCTTTCCATTACAGCTTGGGCATTTTTCGGTCGTTTTTACCTGGGTCACTGGTTTCACTCGCTCCCGGGTGATTTCAACCACACCAAAACGACTTGGCGCCAATACATTGTGCTTGGCCTTGTCACCCTTCATCGCATCGCGCAATGCATCGTGCAATTTCTTCTGATTGTCCTTGTTCTGCATGTCAATGAAATCCACGCAGATGATTCCTCCCATATCTCGCAAACGGAGCAGTCGAGCGACTTCCGCGGCGCATTCCAAATTGGTTTGCAACGCATTTTCCTCCTGATCCTTAACTGAAGCTTGTTTGCGATTACCACTATTCACGTCAATAACGTGCATGGCCTCGGTATGCTCAACAATGAGATAGGATCCACTCTTAAGATTGACCTGCTTAGCAAATGAAGATTTGATTTGTCGGTGAATATTGAACGCGTCAAACAAGTCGTCCACTTTGTGTTCTTTGACAATATCCTTCAGGTCTGGCGCATTGGAGTCAAGAAAGTTTTTTACAGATGTCGCCAATGCGGGATCATTCACATGAATCGCAGTGAATTTATCACTCAAGATATCGCGCAACACAGCCGAAGTCTTGTCCAACTCCCCCAAAATTTTCTGAGGTGCTTTGGCTTTGGGCAAGGCCTTTACCATTTGCTCCCATCGCTTCACCAACTCGGATAAATCTTGATCCAACTCTTGGACAGTGGTATCCACAGCTTGGGTTCTGATGATGACTCCGAAATTGGCGGGTCTGATGTTTTGAATCAATTTTCTGAGACGATCGCGTTCTTTGTCATCCTCGATTCGACTGGACAATGAAACCTTATTGGAAAAAGGAACCAATACCAAATATCTACCCGCTAAAGTAACTTCACAAGTAATGCGAGGACCTTTGTTGGAGATAGGCTCCTTGGCTACTTGTACCAAGATGAGATTGGATTGACCCACTTGGTCTTTGATACCCCCATCCTTTGGAATTTCCGGTAACATTTTCACCGTAGAAAGGTGACCTGACTGAATTTGGCCGGCCAATACCCCACGAACAAACTGATTGGTCGTGGCATAGTGCGGACCCAAATCCAAATAGTGGAGGAAAGCATCTCGTTCGTGACCAACCTCAACAAAAGCAGCGTTGAGGTGAGGAACCATTTTACGAACCTTTCCCAAATAGATATCACCCACAGCATAATTCTGCGTTGCGTCCTCGTGGTGCAATTCCACCAATTGGCGGTCTTGCAGCACAGCAAGCTGAACCCCCTTGGGTGACTTACTTATTACTAATTCAACATTCACAATAAAACACAATTGGTCAGAGCAGTTTTACAACTGCCCCGACAATGGTATTCACTAAATGGGGCTAGGCCCCATTAAACTAGCGAACTTTCTTTTTGTGACGATTCTTTCTCAAACGCTTTTTACGCTTGTGAGTAGCCATTTTATGGCGTTTTCTTTTTTTACCGCAAGGCATGTTTTCTAAATTTTAAACGTTAATACTTTATTTCAATTTCTCAATTCGTTCCTTCACCCGAACCACTACTGCGGTATCTGCGGTGTGACGCAACAATTGATTGTAATACTTTTTTGCTTTTTGCTTTTCTCCTATGTCAGCAGCTGTTTCTCCAGAGAAAAACAATGCATATACATTGGCACTATCTCGTTCAGCCGCTTTTTCAAACAACCTTAAAGCCTGAACCTTATCTCCCAACTCTTTGTAAACTGCCCCCAAATCCATGTATGCGTTCAAATAATTTGGATCCAGACGAATAACCCTTTCAAAACGAGGAATGGCTTTATCGTATTGACCCGATTGCACTGCAAAAACACCTAACCAATAATGCGCTTCCACATTGTTGGTGTCCTTGGCAACAATCTCTCTCAGCATCATAATGCCTTGCATTGGGTTAGGTCCATTGACCAATTCAATGGCCTGTTGTAACCTAGACTCCTCTGCTGACAATGCCGGCATTTGTTGATTTTCCTCTTTGGCACTGGGCTTACGAGGCATCCATAAAAAAAGAACAACTAGCACCAAACCCAGGCCTACAATCAAAGCGGGTTTGAGCCATTTTTTATCCATTCTGCGCAACCTTAACTTTTTCTTTCACTGCATCTACAAACTCCTTGGATGGCTTGAAAGAAGGGACATAATGTGCTGGTATGGTCACTGTGGTTTTGGCCAAAATGTTCCTTCCCAATTTCTCTGCTCTCTTCTTAACAATAAAGCTCCCAAAGCCTCTTAAATAAACATTCTCACCTTTTTCCATTGAATTCTTGAGGGTAGTCATGAATCCTTCTACAATCGCCAACACATCATTCTTGTCTATCCCGGTCTTGTTGGAAATCTCTGTCACTATATCTGCTTTCGTCATCGTATCTTTCTAAAAAGGTGAATATCAGTTTTTTTAGGGGTTGCAAATATATGTATAGTTTACCAATTTTTGTATCGACTTTTGTGAAAATGAAAAAAAGAGCCATTCCTTCCTTTGTGAGCCTTGTTATTCCCTGGTATTTGGAGAACAAGAGAGATCTCCCTTGGCGCAATACGACTGACCCCTATTCCATTTGGATTTCTGAAATCATTCTCCAGCAAACCCGCGTTCAGCAAGGATTGAGCTATTACCACTCGCTTCTACAAGAATTTCCCACCGTTCAGGAATTGGCCCAAGCGCCTGAGGATAAACTTTTTCGAGTTTGGCAAGGTCTAGGGTATTATTCACGCGCTAGAAATTTGCAATTGGGAGCCAAACTCATTGCGGAAAATCTCCATGGAAATTTTCCAAAGAACTTTGACGATTGGCTCAAAGTACCTGGTGTCGGTCCCTACACTGCAGCAGCTGTTTCCTCTTTTGCTTTCAATTTTCCAAAAGCCGCTGTTGACGGGAACGTCCTTCGTTGGGTCTCAAGATATCTGGGTTCAAAAGACCCTATCGATTTGCCTATTGCAAAAAAACAAATACAAAACTTACTGGACGAATGGATACAATTGGCTCCGCCCCATTTATTCAATCAAGCCAGTATGGAATTTGGCGCAATGTTGTGCACCCCAAAAAAACCGCAGTGTCCACAATGCCCTCTTCAAGGAGAATGTCAAGCCTTTCTCAATGGATGGGTGGATGAGATTCCCGTAAAACAAAAGAAGTCCAAAAGCACTGATGTTTACCTCTATGCAGCGCTCATCAAAAATGTTGAAAACGCCATTTATGTTGAAAAGCGCCCTCAACAAGGAATCTGGGGCAATCTGTACACCCTGCCATTTTTCCAAAGCCCTGAATCTATCTCCTTCGAAAGCGCAATGAAAACGCTGAATGGAACATTCCCAAATCTAAACACTTGGAAACTAGAGACACCAGAACCCATCATACATCTTCTCACCCACCGCCGCATGCACGTGTATATCTTTTCTAATTTGTTGGATGTTATGCCGCAAAATGCATATAAATTTGGTTCATGGATTTCTAAAAGGGAGGCCAAAAATTTGGGTTTTCCGAGGGTTTTTGAAAAATTTTTAACGTATACAGGGCACTTATAGCGCCTTATATGAAGCTTGTGAATGACCTAACCCTCAACCTAGTTTTGCCTTCGAAATCTTAAAACAATTTTTATGTCAGGAACAGTTAACAAAGTGATGCTTGTCGGAAACATTGGCAAGGATCCAGAATTGAGATCATTTGAAAACGGCGGAAAGATTCTTTCTTTTCCACTCGCTACAACTGAATCTTGGAAAGATGCCAAGACAGGAGAAAGAACCTCCATCACCGATTGGCACAACATCGTTATTCGCAGAGCCGCTTTGGCTGAGCTCGGTGAACAATATCTCAAAAAAGGAATGAAGGTATATGTTGAAGGTAAAATCAGAAACAGAAGCTACCAAGTCAACAATGAAACCAAGTACATTACTGAGATTTATGTAGATGAGTTTACCATGCTGTCACCAAAAACCATTGAAAACGCCAGCGGACAACCGATGGCACTCAATGAGCCCATGCCTGCTGCTCCGGCCATGTCAACGGAAACGGCCGATGATGATTTACCTTTCTAAGCATGAGTGACCCTTACCATTTAGGATTGATTCTTTTGCAAGTGAACAGCCCCATGACTTTGGTCGTGGTGCTGTTGCTTTTGTTGTGCTCCGCTGCCATCTCAAGCAGTGAAGTTGCACTTTTCTCATTTACACCAGAGCAAAGAAAAAAAATTGATGAAGCAGAAAATGGAGCACTGCTTAAAATACAACAATTGACTTCCACTCCTGATAAAGAAAAAGCTACCCGCAATATTCTGGCCACCATACTTATCACCAACAATGCCGTCAATATTGCCATTGTTTTGCTCTCCACTTCCCTTATGGAGCAGTGGTTTCCACCTGAAATGTACAGCCCTTTGATGGCCACTATTATTCATGTTGTTTTGGTAACTTTTGTGATTGTTATGTTTGGTGAGGTAATCCCAAAAGTATACGCCACTTCCAACAACCTGCAAATAGCCTCTCTAATGGTAGGTCCGCTGGTGGCCTTGCAAAAAGTGTTTGCTCCACTCAGTTGGTTACTCATCAAAGCCGGAAACTTGTTACAGAAAAACATCAAGTCCCGAGTAGAAACCATAAGCGTCAATGAATTGGGACATGCCCTGGCTTTAACGCAGAATGAAATGCGCTCTCCAGAAGAACGAAAAATTCTTGAGGGAATCGTGACATTCGGAGAAAAAAACGTGAGTCAAATCATGACCCCTCGAACAGATTTGGCCATGCTCAATGAAGGGTGGGACATGAATGAAATCATGCGACAGATCAGAGAAAAAGGATATTCAAGATGGCCAGTTTGCAAGCAAAACATTGATGACATTCAAGGTGTATTGCACATCAAAGATTTGCTGCCCCATATCGACAATCCAACTTTTGATTGGCATGGTGTTATCAGACCCGGAAAATTTGTTCCAGAAACCAAAAAAATTGATGACCTGCTAGCCGACTTCAGGAAAGACCGCAAACACATTGCCATGGTGGTGGATGAGTATGGCGGCCTTTCGGGTATTGTTACCCTTGAAGATGTTATTGAGGAAATCGTAGGTGATATTCAAGATGAATTTGATGTCGATGATCTTAAATATTCCATCATCGATGAAAACTGTTATCTCTTTGAAGGGAAAATTTCACTCGTAGATTTCTACCGTGTCTTTAATGTGGACGAGCATCTGTTTGAAGAAGCCAAAGGAGACAGTTCCACCTTAGCTGGACTCATCATTGAGATTTTAGGAAGGGTACCACAAAAGGGAGAACATTTGGATTTTCATCACTACAAATTCACCATAGAAACGGCCAACCACAGAAAACTCGATCGGGTGAAAGTTCAAAAATTGAGAGCATGAAAAAAATATTTATCGTCTCGTCCATCTTATTAATATTCGGTATTTTAGCCTATGCTTTTTTACTAAGAACGCCAGAAACTTCATTTCCTAAACCCGTAGGCTATTTTAGGATTGCATTGCCACAGCCGCAATATAGAACCTATGATGCTCCATGCTCCTTCTCCATTCCCGTATCCCAATTTGCAACCATTGAACAATTGGACAAAACAAAAAGTGATTCATGCCGATTCAATATTTTCTATCCCAAGCTCAAGGCCCGCATTCACTGCACCTATTTGCCCGTCAATGGGAACATTCATGATCTTGTCGTAGATGCCTACACTTTTGCTTCCAAACATGAAATGAAAGCCAGTGCCATAGAAAAAACATTGATAGAAGAAGAAAATCGAAAAGTATTTGGAATTCGATACCGCATCGAAGGTGAAGCGGCTTCACCCCTCCAATTCTTTGTAACAGACAGCGTCCAACACTATTTACGTTGTGCGTTGTATTTTGAATCCGCTCCAAATCCTGACTCCATTGCCCCTGTATACCAATACATAGAGCGGGATATGGATGAACTCATTCAGAAAGTCCAATGGAGATAGCATGAAATAATTTTTGCATGACTTAGAGGAATAACCTATATTTGCAGCGTAAACGAGAATAGAAAGGAGGGGTGAAAGCCCCTCTTTGTTTTGAATAACATGATCACAATAGCCCAAATAACAGACTTGGTTCAACCATTGACAGTGGACTCTGATCTATTTATTGTTTCCATACATGTTAATCCAGGTAATGCCATCGAAGTCTTGGTAGACCGTGATAGTGGCCTGAGCATTGACGATTGTAAGAAAGTAAGCAGAGCTGTTGAAGGAGCCCTAGACCGTGAAGTTGAAGACTTCTCATTGGAAGTTTCTTCCCCCGGTGTTGGAAAGCCGCTGGTTGTAAAGCGCCAGTACTTTAAAAACGTTGGCCGTGAAGTAGCCATCAAAACTACTGAAGGACAAAAAATAGAAGGACAACTGGTTCAAGCAGATGAACAGAACATTGAGGTTCAATACAAGGAAAAAGAAACCGTTCCGGGTAAAAAAACCAAAAAATGGGTAGAGAAGAAAATTGTACTTCCCTACAACGAAATAAAAGAAACCATAATTAAAATTAGCTTCAAATAATAACCCCATAACCCATGAAAGGAGTTAACCTTTTAGAATCATTCGGAGAATTCAGAGAATTCAAGAATATCGATCGCGAGACCATCACCAACATTTTGGCAGATGTATTTAGAAATATGATTATCAAGCGTTGGGGAGCCGATGATGGATTTGACATCATCATCAACGCAGAACGTGGTGATTTGGAAATCTGGAGAACAAGAGAAGTTGTTCCAGACGGAGAACTAGATGATGAAGTGGCACAGATTGAGGTTTCTATGGCTCAAAAAGTGGTTTCTGATTTAGAGGTTGGAGAGGAATTGATCGAAGAGATCAAAATTGAAGATTTTGGAAGACGTAATATTTTGGCCATGCGCCAAACATTAACTTCCAGAATTATTGAAATGGAGAAAGACCATATTTATCAAAAATACCGTGAGCGTGTTGGAGAAATCATCTCTGGAGAAGTATATCAAGTGTGGAAAAAGGAAATTTTGGTATTGGACGACGAGAACAATGAATTGCTTTTACCAAAAGAGCAACAGATTCCTGCTGACTTCTACAAAAAAGGAGACACTTTACGCGCTGTGGTTTCTAAAGTTGAGATGCGTGGTAACACACCACAAATTATCTTGAGCAGAACAGCCCCAGAGTTTTTGGAAAAGCTATTTGAACAGGAAGTTCCTGAAGTATTTGATGGTTTGATCACCATTAAAAATATTGTTCGCGAACCAGGAGAGCGCGCCAAAGTTGCTGTCGAAAGCTACGATGATCGCATCGATCCAGTGGGTGCTTGCGTTGGTATGAAGGGATCCCGTATCCATGGCATTGTCCGCGAATTACGCAATGAAAATATTGATGTTATTCAATATACTACCAATGAGCAATTGCTCATTAGTCGTGCTTTGGCCCCTGCCAAAATCAGCTCCATTACTTTGGATAAAGAAAACAAAAAAGCAGATGTCTTCTTAAAGCCCGATCAAGTTTCATTGGCCATTGGTAAAGGTGGACACAACATCCGTTTGGCTGGTCGATTGTGCGGATTTGAAATTGATGTATATCGTGAAACAGATACCGATTTGGATGATGTGGATTTGGAAGAATTTGCAGATGAAATCGACAGCTGGATCATTGATGAATTGAAGTCTGTAGGTTGCGATACCGCACGTTCAGTATTGGATTTATCGAAAGAAGAGTTGGTTCGACGCACAGATCTAGAGGAAGAAACGGTAGATGAAGTATTGGGAATTTTGCGTGCTGAGTTCGAATAATCGTTCAGCCATATTTTTTCACAAAAGGAGATTGAGGGGATAGATAAGTTATTTTAAATTACAACAAAATGTCAGAAACAAAAGGACCACAACGATTAGGGAAAGCCGCTACTCAACTCAACGTGAGTAAGGATACCATCGTGGAGTTTTTAGCTAAAAAAGGCGTCTCTATCGATAGCAATCCAATGGCCAAGATTGAGGCTGAGGTGTATGATATGTTGCTCGCAGAGTTTGCCGGTGATCAAATTGCCAAAGAAAAAACCAAAGCGGTTGCAACCAAAATCAAAGAGTCCCGCGAAACCGTTACCATTCAAGATTCTAAAAAGAAGTCTGACCATCAAGAAGAGGAAATTTCCGAAATTGATCTTTCTCAATTCAAAAGAAAAAGACCTGAGCCAAAGCCAGAAGAAATTGTAGAATCCCAAACTGAAGTTGTTTTAGAAAACAACACAGAAAAAGAAATTTCCAAAGATCCCATCATTGAGCCGGTGGCTGAAAAATCAGAAGGTCAAAATGAGGTAAAAATCATTGGGAAAATTGATCTTTCGACCATTCAAGGAAAAGGAAAGAAAAAGAAGGAGGCTGCTCCAGAACCTGCGCCTGCTAAGAAAGGTAAAAAGACAGCAGAAGAAGTAGCTGCTGTAGTCAATGAAACGGTTGATCAACCCATTATTGAGACAGCTCCTGCAGTGGTCGATGCACCTGTAGCTGAACCCGCAGCTCCTGCTAAGCCTGAGGAAAAAGAGCTTATACGCGTGAATGTCGAACGACTCACCGGTCCCAAAGTAATGGGACACATTGTTCTACCTGTTGAGCAAGAGAAGAAAAAGCCTGAGCAAAAGGTTGATGACAACAAAGAAAAGCGCAAGCGCAAGCGCGTCTCAAAAGTCGATATCAACCGTCAACAAGAGATAGACAAGCGCAATCAAAACAAGCCTCGACCAGGACAACCTGGCCAGGCCGCTCAGCCAAAGGCTGAAATGAGTGAGCAAGACATTCAAAATAAAATTCGTGAAACGCTTGCTCGTCTTGGAGGTCAAGGAAAGTCCAAAGCTTCTAAGAACAGAAGAGACAAACGTGACAACGTTGCCCGAAAGCACGAGGAGCGAAAAATTCGCGAGCAAGCAGAAAATGCCATCCTTAAACTCACAGAGTTTGTAACCGTTTCTGAATTGGCCACGATGATGAATCGTCAACCGACAGAGATCATTGCAGCCTGCATGCAATTGGGGATTTTTGCCTCGATCAATCAAAGATTAGATGCAGAAACCATTCAAATCATCGCGGAAGAGTTTGGTTTTGAAATACAATTTGTAAGTGCAGAAGTATCAGAGGCGTCGTTTGAGGAAAGTGATACGGAAGATGCATTGGTTTCACGTCCCCCGGTGGTCACTGTAATGGGTCACGTTGACCACGGTAAAACATCGTTGCTTGACTTTATTCGTAAAGCCAATGTAGTAGCAGGAGAAGCTGGAGGAATCACCCAACACATGGGAGCTTACAGCGTGAAGTTACCGACAGGAAAGCAAATTACTTTCATTGATACGCCAGGTCACGAGGCCTTCACTGCCATGCGTGCACGTGGTGCTCAAGTTACTGACTTGGTTATTATTGTCATTGCGGCAGACGACAACGTTATGCCGCAAACTAAGGAAGCCATCTCTCACGCTCTGGCAGCCGGCGTTCCTATGATTTTTGCCTACAACAAAATAGATAAAGAAGGTGCTAACCCAGATAAAATCAGAGAGCAACTTTCAGCCATGAATATATTGGTTGAAGAATGGGGAGGTAAATACCAATCACAAGAGATTGCAGCCAAGAAAGGATTAAACATCGATAAACTTTTAGAAAAAGTTGTCTTAGAAGCCGAAATGCTCGACTTAAAAGCCAATCCAAACAAACGTGCCAATGGTACCATTATCGAAGCCTCATTGGACAAAGGTCGAGGATTTGTGACGACCTGTTTGGTTTCGTCCGGAACCATGCGCATTGGAGACTCTATCCTTGCCGGACAATGGAGCGGTCGTGTGAGAGCAATGTTCAACGAACGTGGACAAAAAATTGACGAGGCCGGTCCAGCTACTCCTGTTTCCATTCTTGGATTTGAAGGAGCACCCAATGCAGGTGATAAATTCTTTGTTTTTGAAGATGAACGCGAAGCGCGCGAGATTGCTACCAAGCGTCAGCAATTGCAACGCGAACAAAGTGTTAGAACCAAAAAGCACTTGACCATCGAAGAAATTGGTCGTCGTATTGCTTTGGGTGACTTCAAAGAATTGAACTTGATTGTGAAAGGTGACGTGGACGGATCTGTTGAAGCCTTAGTAGATAGCTTGCAAAAGCTTTCTACTGATAAAGTACAAGTCAGTATCGTTCACAAAGGTGTTGGACAGATATCCGAAAGCGATGTATTGTTGGCTTCTGCATCAGATGCCATCATTGTTGGATTCCAGGTGCGTCCAAGTACAGGTGCCCGCAAGTTAGCTGAAGCCGAAGAAATTCAAATCCGCCAATACAGCATCATCTACAAGGCCATTGAAGAAATCAAAGAAGCCATGGAAGGCATGCTGTCCGCCAAGATTGAAGAGAAAGTGGTGGGAACGGCTGAAATTCGCGAGACTTTCAAGATTACCAAAGTGGGTACAATTGCCGGATGTTTTGTACAAGACGGAAAAATCAACCGCAACAACAAGGTCAGAATTATCAGAGATGGCATTGTGGTGTATACCGGAAATTTAGGTTCTTTGAAACGATTCAAAGATGATGTGAAAGACGTAACCAAAGGCTATGAATGTGGATTGAACATCGATAAATTCAATGACATTCAAGTAGGTGATATTATAGAAGCCTTTGAAGAAGTTGAAGTGAAACAAACTTTGTAAGCATGAGGTCTTGGATTCCCAATGCAATAACCATGGGAAACCTGGTTTGTGGATGCATGGCCATCTTGACTTTTCAAGAAGATGCCATGCTCTCCATCCTTTGGGTCATTACTGCTGCTGTTCTTGATTTCTTTGATGGATTAGCTGCACGCGCCTTGGGAGTTTCCTCCGCTTTAGGTGGTCAATTAGACTCTTTAGCAGATGTAGTTTCATTTGGCGTGGTTCCATCATTGTGGGCTTACCAATTGCTCGATCACCATCCCCTACAAAACTTTTCTTTTCTCATCGCTGTGGGTGCAGCATACCGATTGGGCCGTTTTAATCTAGACACCTCTAAAGTTGAACACTTCAAAGGTCTCCCTGTTCCGGCCAATGCACTGGTTTGGGTCGCTGTGTTTGGATATGCCTGGGAGGAAACATATCGATTTTCACCTGTTGCCCTCCTATGTTTTGTGATTTTCACTGCATTATTAATGGCCTCCACGCTACCATTGCTCAATTTAAAGTTCAAAGGTCTCGTGTGGAAAGGTCAAGAAATCCGATGGATATTAATTTTAATGGCTGCATTGACTTTACTCATTTGTCAAGGATTGGAATTATCTATTTTTGCCACCACAATGATCATCGCAACAGAGTACATTATTTTGTCGATGTTTCATTTTAAAAAATTATCATCATGAAATTTAAAGCAGAAATTGATGTAATGCCGTTGGACGCATTATTGGACCCTCAAGGAAAAGCTGTTACATCAGCCATGGGTAATCTGGGGTTAAACCAAATCAGCAATGTCCGCATTGGCAAGCACATGACCGTATGGATTGAGGCGGATTCAAAAGATGCCGCTGCTGAAATGATTGATCAAGCTTGTCAAAAATTGCTCTGCAATGCAATAATGGAGCAATACCGCTTTGTTATTGAAGAAATAGCATGAGGCTTAGAAATAAATCCAATGAGGCTTTTGAAGTAGCAAAAGCCTTGTTTCCTGGTGGAGTCAATTCACCTGTTAGGGCATTCAAATCCGTAGGAGGAAATCCCATTTTTTTTGATAGAGGAAAAGGTTCGCACGTATGGGACATTGATGGCAATGAATACATTGATTATTGCTGTTCATGGGGGCCGCTCATTCTAGGACATGCACAAGATCAAGTTGTGGAAGCCATTGGCAATGCCGTGGCAAAAGGAAGCAGTTTTGGCGCGCCTACATTACTTGAAAATGAGCTGGCCACATTGATCCTTTCCAACCACAGGTACATCGAAAAAATCCGATTTGTAAGTAGCGGAACAGAAGCGGCAATGAGCGCCATTCGTCTTGCAAGAGGATACACTGGAAGAGATAAAATCATCAAGTTCGAAGGATGCTATCACGGCCACGTCGATAGTCTATTGGTAAAAGCGGGAAGCGGACTGGCCACTTTAGGTACTTCTGATTCAGCGGGTATTCCTGAGTCGTACGCTAAGGAAACTATTGTCCTTCCATTAAATGACATTCAATCCGTTGAAAATGCAATTGAAACTTATAAAAATCAAATTGCTGTAATTGCCATTGAACCCATTCCAGCCAATAATGGACTCTTGATTCAAAATGTTCAGTTTCTTCGGGATTTGAGGACCATTTGCACCAGAGAAGGCATCGTGCTTCTTTTTGATGAAGTCATATCTGGATTTAGAGTTGGATTTGAGGGAGCTGCTGGATATTATGGGATTCAACCCGATGTCATGGCTTTCGGTAAAATCATAGGCGGTGGAATGCCGGTAGGTGCTTACGCTTCATCGGCAGAAATCATGTCAAAGGTAGCACCTGATGGTCCTGTCTATCAAGCAGGAACCTTAAGTGGTAACCCTGTAGCCATGGCTGCTGGAATCGCTCAATTAAAGGCCTGTTTAGCTCCCAATTTTTATCATGATCTCAAAGAGAAAACAGATTACATGGTCAATGCAATCAATGCCTTTGCGATTGAGCATAACTATGCTTTCAAAATATTCTCTGTAGGATCCATCTTTTGGTTGTCTTTTGGTTTTGCAGACGCCGTAAGATCAATGAAGGAAATCAACGCTGAAGAAGTGAAACGCTTTGCGCCACTTCATGCAGCGCTATTAGAGCAAGGCGTATATCTTGGCCCTAGTGGCTATGAAGTTGGGTTCATCTCCGCATCTCACACGATGGATGATTTGTCCAAAACAATTGAGGCCTTTAAAGTGGCTCTTCACTCTGTCTTCCAATAAATAATATTGTTTTTCTCAATAAAAAAGGCCGTCAGTGACGGCCTTTTTCAATATCTATCGTTTCATTATTCAATACCCTTCATGAATTGTTGAGACACTTTACCTGTGGTACCATTGAGCTCAATCACATACATTCCTGCAGCCAAAACGGATGTAGAAATCTGTAATTTCGATTGAGCCGTGATGTTTTGTGTATAAACCACACGGCCAGATAAATCCAACACATTCAATGATGTGTAAACACCTCCATCAGTTGGCAACTCAACATTCAATACATCGCTTGTAGGATTGGGATATACGCTGAACTGACGGCGCTTTCCAAACTCATCCAAACCAACAGTACCGGTGATGTTGATATCATCCAAGTACAAGTTATTGCTGAACATAGAAGAATTAAATACAAATTTGAATCGTACATTTTCAGTTTCATAAGTTGAAGGGATGGTCACCTCTTTGTATCCCCAATGCGTTGAAGTATTGGGAACAAAATAAGACGCGCCAGCACCAGCTGTTACCAAATCAGTTCCATCAATGGTTGTACGCAACTGCCAAGACTCGCCACAATCACGACTTGACCAAACCTCCAAAGATTCTGTAATATCGGCTTCTGTCAAAGCTCCTGTTGAATAGGCGTAACGGAATGTCAATTTACCTCCAGACAAAACATTTAAATCCATTGCAGGTGAAACCAATTCGTCTGAATCAAATCCAATCATTCCGTTTGGTGAAGCCTCTGCATTGGCATTGTCCAAAATAATGGCTCCGTTTGCTGAACCAAAACCAACACTCGCGATATGAGCGAAATCAGTGTTGTTGCCTGCTATGTTATATGACTTCCAACCAAAATAGGAGAATGGATTTGACGTGCAGTTCTCTTGCAAAACACCGGGGATTTCCCACCACGATGTTGGTGTTACATAAATGGCCATGGTGTTTGTAGTAGTAGTTGTTCCATTGGCATTACCAGCTGTGAGGGTAACAGTCTTCCAACCAAACTCGTTGAAAACAACAGTTGGGTTTTGAGCGGTGCTTGTTGCTGGTGTGGCATCTTGGAAAGTCCAAGACCAAGTTGTTGCGTCAGCATCAGAAGAATAATCAAAGAACTGAACATTGCTGCCCTCGCAAGCAATATTAAATTCAGGGTAAAAGTCTGCAGTTGGCGCACAAGACAAATCATTGATTCCATCCGTACCTGTAGCTGCTAAATTTTCTGCACTCCATAAATTATTTCGACTGGCGATGGGTACATTCAAAGCGCCAATCATGCGCTCTTTTTGACCATGTGTGAACATACTAGAGCAGTAAGAATACTCCATATAGTTTTGGACATTCTCGATGGTTCCGTAGGAACCTACCAATGACACGTTGTCCACTGCAAAATTTCCATTTGAACTTTCAGCATTCCATGCATAGATTCTGAAGGTGATTGAACCATCATTCAGAGCAAAATTGTTTCCACCCAATGTTATTCTTGAGCCAGTTTGCTGGGTTGCATTATCTCCAGTTATGAAGAAAATATTGCTTCCTTGCACACTTAAACCGGGATTGGCTGGATTAATTGAACCAGCTATGTTCGAAGTGAAATTATCTACACTTGAACGTACTGAGAAAGTTCTTGGACCATCAACGCTTCTCGACACATCAAAAGTCAAGGCTGTCATGTTCATCAACTGCGTGATATCATCACTTACTGTAAACTCGTAGTATTTCCCTGTATTAATCACTCCCGTTAAATTGGGATAACTGGTTAAACCATTATTGGCTCCCAAATCCCAACCTGCAAAAGAAAACTTATCATTTTCTGAAGTAGCCTCAGCAACTCCGTTGGCCGTGAAATTCGAAAATACAATTCCACCGTCTTCCATCGCTGGTACAGCTACAGAATCAGCAGTGCCTTGCGCTGCAGTGAAACCAGTGAAAACATAAACAGATTGATTGGTTTCATTGGTCAAAGGCAATGTCTCCGTATCACATTCGTAATCCACTACATTACCACAGTTGTCATGACCCGCTGTTGGAGGTGTATCCTCAACATTATCATCACCGCACTCAACTTCTGGATCATTGGTATTGCCCCATGTGTGAGACAAATCTAACCAGTGACCAATTTCATGCGTCAATGCACGGCTTGTGCCGGGACTTGAAGGGGACAAAGCCCCAATGTAGTTGTAACGAATAATAATTCCATCTCTCCATGCTGAGAAAGGGTCTGCTACAGCGGAAGGGTAGAAAGCATAACCCGCTACTCCATCTTCCATGTTGTTGACAACCCAAACGTTCAGATACTTATGTCTTGGCCATGGATTCAACTTGGCAATATCGGAACCGATATTGGTCAAAGGAGAAACGATGCGATCAATACCGTTGGTACAGTTGCCCATAGGGTCAATGGTGGCCAGCTTAAACTGAAATCCACAATTGGCAATCTTTGAACGGAAAGCATTGACAACAGCACTTGTGTCCGCATTCAACTTTTGATAATCACGGTTTAAAATGGCTACCTGATTGTAAACATTCTCGTTTGGAATGTTCTCAGGACCAAAATTGTGAATGATGTGAAACACAACAGGAATAGTGTAAATCTGAGTTGAATCGTTTCGATCCAATCCTGGATTATTCCTCAAAAACTCTGCAATGTAAAGGTCCGAAAGAGCCTGCCATTGGGCAATTTGAGGGTTTTCCTGCAACAACTTGGCATGTTGATGGGCATGTCCACATTTGAAATCATGCACATGTTGTGACCAAGTAGTAAGCGTTGTCAATGTTAGCAACGCTGCAATCAAAGAATATATCTTTTTCATAATTTTTCGTCGTAATCGCAAATATAAGCGGTTAGTGATGTTCTCAAAACTATTTTCTTTTTTTCAATGGCCAATCCGTAATTATACCGAGTTATTTGGCCAATGCCTCCATTTGTGTCTTGAGTAAAGCTATTTTGTGACGAGCATCCTCTTCCTTTTTGCGTTCCAAATCCAAAACCTGCTGCGGTGCATTGGAAACAAATCGTTCATTTTGGAGTTTCACCAATACTTTAGACAAGAAATCTTCGGTGTATTTCAACTCATCTCCCAATTTCTTTAACTCAGCTTGAACATCAAATTTCTCAGTAAAGGGAATAAAAAACTCGCGACCTTGAACAATAAATGAATAGCAACCCGCAGGTTTTTCATTGCACTGCTCAGTTCTCTCGATATTGCCCAAATGCTCAACAGAAGGGTGATATGCTGAAAGCTCACCATCCGCACTCAAAACCTTGAGTACCAATTTTTCTTTATTGGCAATGGCATTTTCCTTTCGGATGTTTCTTATTCCAATCACTGTTTCGGTAAAGGCTTCAAATCCGGTTAACCACTCTTGATTATCGGTTGAAGACTGAGGCCATTGGCCCATGCAGAGACTCTCCCCTTCTTGACGTACACGGATGGTTTGCCAAATTTCCTCTGATAGGAAAGGCATAAATGGATGAAGCAAACTAAGGATTTTCTCAAAAATATCAATTGTTGCTGTATAGGTCAACACATCTAATTTCTCACCATAAGGGGGTTTCACCATTTCCAAATACCAAGAGCAGAAATCATCCCAAACCAATTTATAGGTATTCATCAATGCCTCGTTCATTCTGAACTTTTCGTAATCATCGTTCAATTGGTCAATGACCTGATTCAATCGAGCGTTCATCCATTTCACGGCTACTTGGGCTGAGGGGCGCGGATCAACAACTTCAGTATTCTCACCCCAGCCGTTCACCAAACGGAAAGCATTCCAAATTTTATTGGCAAAATTCCTTCCTTGCTCACACAAAGACTCATCAAATAGTAAATCATTTCCGGCAGGTGATGAAAGTAGCATTCCTACTCTTACCCCGTCTGCACCGTATTGGTCAATCAATACCAAAGGATCAGGCGAATTGCCCAATGACTTACTCATTTTTCTGCCTTGCTTATCACGAACTATTCCCGTGTAGTAAACATTTTTGAAAGGCAAATCTCCTCGGTATTCGTAGCCCGCGATGATCATTCTGGCTACCCAGAAAAACATGATCTCCGGCGCTGTGACTAGGTCTGTTGTAGGATAGTAATAGGAAACCTCATCTTCACGGTAATACCCATCAAACACCCCAAAAGGCCATAACCAAGATGAGAACCAAGTATCCAACACATCTTCATCCTGTTTTAAAGTTCCAGTATAATTGGGGAACTGAACCTTGCATTTCTCTTGCGCCTCTTCCAATGATTTAGCGACAATCCAATTGCCATCCTCAGTATAATAAGCCGGTATTTGATGTCCCCACCAAAGTTGTCTTGAAATACACCAATCTTTGATATTCTCCATCCAATGTTTGTAGGAGTTTTTGAATTTTGGCGGGAAAAATTTAATGTTGTCGTTCATGACATTGTCCAGAGCTGGCTTGCTCAGCTCTTTCATGTCCACAAACCACTGCATGGATAACCTGGGTTCAATCACCACATCTGTGCGCTCTGAGTAGCCAACTTTATTGTTGTAGGCCTCTTGTTTGTGTAACAATCCTGCAGTTTCCAAATCCTTTGCAATTTGTTTTCTGACTGCAAATCGATCTTGCCCAACATACATTCCACCAGCCGCAGAAATGGTTCCATCGTCATTCATCATATTGATGATTTCCAACTGATACTTTTGACCCAACATAAAGTCATTCATATCATGCGCCGGGGTAACCTTTAAACATCCTGTTCCGAACTCCATGTCCACATAATCATCTGCAATGATTGTCACCTCTCTGTTCACCAATGGAACAATAACTTTTTTGCCATGCAAATGCTGATATCGCTCATCCTTGGGGTTTACACACACCGCAGTATCCCCTAAAATGGTCTCTGGTCTTGTCGTGGCAACCACAACAAATTCTTCCGTTCCAACCACTTTGTATTTCAAGTGATACAAATGCGACTGCACATCTTTGTAAATTACCTCTTCATCTGATAATGCCGTCTTAGCCGCTGGATCCCAGTTGATCATGCGCTCTCCGCGGTATATCTTTCCTTTGTTATATAAGTCAATGAAAGTGTCAATTACTGCTTCGTAATATTTTTCATCCATTGTAAAGCGCGTGCGATTCCAATCGCAACTGGCTCCCAATTTCTTTAATTGCTCTAGGATAATTCCACCATGTTTGTGGGTCCACTCCCAAGCATGATCCAAAAAGGCCTCGCGGGACAAATCTGATTTTTTAATTCCCTCTGCTCTTAGCTTTTGAACAACCTTTGCCTCTGTAGCAATGGACGCATGGTCTGTTCCAGGCACCCAACAAGCATTGTATCCGCGCATCCTAGCGCGTCGAATCAAAACGTCTTGAATGGTATTATTGAGCATATGCCCCATGTGCAACACTCCGGTTACATTGGGCGGAGGAATAACAACGGTGTACGCCGGACGATTATCTGGCTTACTATTAAAAAAACCCTTCTCTAACCAATAGGCATACCACTTGGCTTCTGCGCTTTGTGGTTCATATTTACTTGGAATCTCCATGTCACAAATTTACATGGAGAGCAGGCATCAATACTATTTTTTATTGATCAAAGTCCACAATCAACTTGTCCGATTTGGGCAAAGCTTGACAAGTAAGCACATACCCTGACTCTACTTCACCTGGCTCTAGCGCATAATTGACTATCATTTCAGCCTTGCCATCCATAACTTTGGCGCGACAAGTACAGCACATTCCTCCTTTGCAACTGAATGGAATATCGACACCCGCTGCCTGCGCAGCATCCAACACGGCTTGGGTTTTTGGCATTTTAAAATCCGTTTGTTGTCCGTCAAAAATCACAGACACCTCACACATTTCCCCTTTGTCTTCTAGAACAACTTTTTTTGCGGCTCCCTGGGGCAATGCAGTACCAAACAATTCCAAATGAACGCATTCAGGATTCATTCCTTTGGATAAAAACAAATCACGGGCCCCCTCTGTCATGGCTTGCGGTCCACATAGAAATACCTCGTCTATGGGTGGATAAGCAAGAAAAGTTCTTAAGAATCCTTCTATTTTTTCATTGTCAATTCTTCCATGCAACAAGGTAACATCATTGGGCTCACTGCTCAAGACATGAAACATTCTGAAACGACCTAGGTAAAGATCTTTCAAATCCTCTAGTTCATCCCTGAAAATGATGCTGTGAAATTGACGATTGCCAAGGATCATGGACACACTACTTTGGGGTTCATTTCTCAAAATGGTTTTTGCCAACGAAATCAAAGGTGTTACACCACTTCCCGCTCCAATAAAAAGATAATGCTTAGCATTGGACTCTTCTATTTGTGTGGTGAAATGTCCCATCGGTGTCATGACTTGCAATTCCATACCGGCATTCAGATGTTCATTGGCCCAAGAGCTGAAAACCCCTCCATCCACTTTTTTTATGGCCACACGGCACAGACTCTCAAAGGGTGCGCTGCAAATGGAGTAGGACCTTCTGATGTCTTGACCATCAATGGTTGTCCTTAAAGTCAAATACTGACCCGGTTGGTATTGAAAGGCCTCTCTCAATTCAACGGGAATTTGAAAGGCTACTGAAACAGAATCTGAGGTCTCTCTGCGCACTTCATGAACGCGAAGAGAATGAAAAACGGGTCTTGCCATGCTGCGAAAATAAGTGCTTTGATCATTTTTTTTGATGATTTTGGCCAATTCCTATCCTGATTAAGCTTTCCTTTCCTAACATTGCTTAAAATTTTATGTAATCATGGAGAACTTGGAACGTTTTGAAGCCTATGTGGCCGCTGAAAATAAAGTGGAGGCCAAGGATTGGATGCCAGATGGATACCGCAAAACTTTGATTCGTCAAATTGCACAACATGCCCACAGTGAGATTGTAGGAATGTTGCCTGAGGGAAATTGGATAACACGCGCTCCGTCGCTGAGAAGAAAAGCCATACTATTGGCTAAAGTCCAAGACGAAGGTGGTCATGGATTGTATTTGTACAGCGCTGCAGAGACCTTGGGCGTTGACCGAGATACCTTGATTGAGGAGTTAAACTCAGGGAAAGCCAAGTACTCCAGTATCTTCAATTACCCAACATTGTCCTGGGCAGACATTGGCGCCATTGGATGGTTGGTTGATGGCGCTGCCATTGTAAACCAAGTTTCTCTACAACGCACCAGTTACGGGCCTTACAGCAGGGCCATGATTAGAATTTGTAAGGAGGAATCCTTCCATCAACGTCAAGGCTATGAAATCATGATTGCGTTGGCCAAAGGAACCCCAGCTCAAAAACAAATGGCACAAGATGCATTGAATCGTTGGTGGTGGCCCAGTTTGATGATGTTTGGACCAAGTGACAAAGAATCAGCGCACAGTTCGCAAAACATGACATGGAGAATCAAGCGTCACAGCAATGATGAATTGCGTCAGAAGTTTGTAGACATGTCTGTATCTCAAACTGAATACCTAGGCTTAACTTTACCTGACCCGCATTTGAAATGGAACGAGGAAAGAGGTCATTATGATTTCGGGGAAATCGATTGGACAGAGTTCAATGAGGTAGTTAAAGGCAACGGACCCTGCAATAAACAACGTGTTGCCACAAGAAAAAATGCCTATGACAATGGCGCATGGGTAAGAGAGGCTGCTGTTGCCTATGCCAACAAGCAAGCCGCAAAAAAGAATGCAGCTGCCGCATAATAATATGCTATCTGAGCGTCGCAAACGTTATTTTTGCGACGCTCAATGACAGCATTTATGAGAGATTTAAAAATTGGATTAATCAAAGAGGGGAAAACTCCTCCTGACTTTAGGGTAGCTCTTACTCCTTCTCAATGTCAACAAATTAAGGGCTCATTCCCTTCCGTTTCCATTGTAGCCCAATCGAGTTCGATACGCAAATTCACGGATCAAGAATACACAGATGCTGGCGTTAATGTTGTAGACAACATTGCAGATTGCGATGTCCTCATTGGTGTAAAAGAAGTGCCAATTGACCAATTGATTCCCAATAAAACTTATCTTTTTTTCTCCCACACCATAAAAAAGCAGCCTTATAACGCCAAATTGCTTAAGGCAATTATGGACAAGAAGATAACGTTGATTGACTATGAAGTATTAAAAGACAGCCAAGGAAAGCGCGTGATTGGTTTTGGTCGATACGCGGGTATTGTTGGGGTGTTTGAAGGCTTTAGGGCTTTGGGTTTAAAATACAACTGGTTTCAATTGCCTTCTCCTATTTCGTGTCATGATCGCACTGAAATGGAATCGCATATTCATTCGGATTTATTCAAAAGACCCATCAAGGCAGTGGTCACTGGCTATGGTCGCGTTGGTCATGGCGCTGAAGAGATGATCAAACGATTTGATCTCCAGCTCGTTTCTCCAGAAGAATTCAAAACCTATCAAGGAACAAAAAGTATTTACACCCACCTGGATACCCATCAATATTACCAACGCATATCAGACGGCGGATTTGATAAAAAAGAGTTTTATCAATCACCCGAATTGTACAAAAGTGTTTTAATGGATTGGGTAAAATTGTCTGATATCTATTTTGCCTGTCATCTTTGGAAATCTGGAAATCCATTTTTGATTACCGCGGACGATTTAGCTGAACCTAATAATCAATGCAAGGTTATTGCCGATATCAGCTGTGATGTTAACGGTCCAATAGCGTCCACAATAAAAGCCAGTACAATAGCAGAACCGTTTTTTGGTTTTTGTCCCATTGAGAAAAAAGAATGCAACTGGCAAGAGGAACAAGCCGTGATGGTAATGTCCATTGACAACTTACCTTGTGAATTGCCCAGAGATGCATCAGAGGATTTTGGAAATGAACTCATGACACATGTTATTCCAGCACTGCTCGATACTAACAATCCCATGATACAAGGGGGGATGGAAACCAATGAGGGAATACTGACTCCGGCCTTTGAATACCTTTCAGATTACGCCGCTGGCCAATAATTATTTCCAGATATTGGCTGTTTTTAATACAACTTTCTCACCGAAAAATATTTTGGTTGAAACCTCAAAAGCATCCGTGTAATCTGAAACTACGAACAAATCTTTTGTTTTGATTTTCCTGTTGTTCAATAAATTTCGCTGCTCCAAGTTTTCTTTCAAAGCCATGGCCGCCACTTCCCCATTATCAATAATTTCAATTTTTTTCTTGTAATACAAATCCACTTCCTTTCTTATCAAAGGATAATGTGTGCACGCCAAAATGAGCGCATGGATATGCTTGAAGTTGGGTTTGGATAAATAACTATTGATAATGGTTTGGGAAATTTTGTTGTTATAAAAACCCTCTTCAATCATCGAAGCCAATAGTGGGGTAGCGTTAGAAATCACTTTGAGAGATTTATTCAACTTCTCAATTCTGTTGACATATACCCTTGAAGCTATTGTTCCTTTGGTTCCTATTACTCCAATGTTTTGCTTACTGAATTTCTCAGCGACATATTGCGCTACAGGGTCTATGACATTGATAACGGGAACCTCTGGACCTGCAACATCACATACTGTCTTAAAAGCGTGAGCGCTAGCAGTATTGCATGCGATGACAATCGCCTTGCATTTGTTTTCCAACAAAAAATGGGTAATACGAGCGGCATAATGCCTAATGCTTTCTGGCGATTTATCACCATATGGCAAGTGCGCGGTGTCACCAAAATAAATAAAACGCTCATTGGGCAGTGCTTTTCGAATGGCCTGAGCCACTGTCATTCCACCAATGCCCGAATCAAATATTCCTATTGGACCCGAATGCGGCATTAATTCTTAGGAGCGGGAGTTGGCTTGGCTTCTGTTGGAGCTGTCAAGGGAATGCCCAACTTTACCTTGATTTTATCTGTCAAATCATCACCACCACGGTACAACAATACTCCAGTACTGGCATCAATTACGTATGAATAGCCTTCTTCCTTGGCTACATCTTCTATGGCCTTACCAATTTTCTCGATCAATGGTTGTAACAAGTCGTTTCTGCTTTTTTCCAATTCAGTATTGGCGGTTTGTTCAAAATCAGTCATGTTCTTTTCCAAATCCATAATGGCCTTGTACTTTGACTGAAGTATAGCTTCTGGCCAACTATTTTTATTGCCTTCGAATTCTTGCAATTTGGTTTGATAATCTTTTTGCATCTCATTCATGGTATTGGTAAAATCACCTGAAATTTTTTCCAAATCAGCATTCACCTTGGTGATTTCTGGCATAGAGAACAACAACACTTGACCATCTGTATGACCCACCTTCTGGGCACTCATTACAACAGCACTGAACAAAATGACTACGACTAAACTTAACTTTTTCATGTATTCTAATTTAAAAACGATTATGGATTTCTCTTTGTATTGGTTGTTCCAGTTTTATTTCCGGTAGGTTTGGTTCCGGTTCCTGGTTTTTCTTTTCCTGAATCTGTCTTTTCTTCGCCCTCCTCTTCTTCCCCACCATCATTGGTTTCTCCTGGTTTCAATCCCATTTTCTTTAACACCTTATCACTAACATCATGCTTGGGATTTGAGTACAAAATGTTGCTGTTGGTGGCTTTATCAAATACAACCATCAAGCCACCTTGGCTGGCAACATCTTGTATGGCGGCGTAAATTTCATCTTGAATGGGCTTGATCAATTCCTCTCTTTTTTTAAAAAGATCTCCTTCTACACCGAAACGTTTTTTTTGCAGTTCTCTTGCCTCTTTGCGCTTTTCCTCCAACTCTTCCTCTCTTTTCTTCTTCATTTCACCTGTCAGTAGGATCTTTTCCGCTTGGTATGACTTCTCCATTTTTTCAATGGCCTCATACTTCTGCTCAATCTCCTTTTGCCATTCTATACTCATTTGATCAATCTCTGCCTGAGCATCCGCATACGCTTGAACATGGCTCAAAATGTATTTAGAATCAACGTAACCAAATTTCTGTGCTGACAAAACAGTCGAGGCAAAAAAGACAACGATATAAAGTAGTAAATTTTTCATTGGCAACTTAACGTTCTGCAATTTACGATATTGTTTAGAGTTCGCCAAGATTCATGCCAATAGAAAAATGGAATTGTCCTTTGGCCATATTGGGATACTTATTGATTTCATCCAATCTCCAACCGTAATCAAATCCCAATAATCCGAACATGGGCAAGAAAATTCTCAATCCTGCACCTGCAGACTTGTATAAGTTAAAGGGATCATAATTGGAAAAATCAGCCCAGGTTCTTCCCCCCTCTAAAAAGGTAAGTGCATAGATGGTTGCACTTGGATTGGTGGTCAATGGGTAACGCAACTCCAAACTATATTTGGTGATGGCAGGTGCTCCTACTCTATCAGAAGGAGTGGTCAAAGACAAATCATCGTAACCTCTGAGATTCACAATCTCGCGCCCATCCAGCAAGAAACCGCTCAAGAAAACGCCACCCAAATAAAATCTTTCAAAAGGAGATTGACCAAGATTCTGATTGTAAGCCCCCAAAAAACCAAATCCCACATTGGTATTTAATACAAATTTATTGGTCTTGTGTTTGTTCAGTGCTGTGTACCATTTGGCCGTAAACTTTACCTTATAAAATTCTACCCAGTCCACTTTCTCCTGATCGGTCATGTTGGCGTAATCATATTCTTTACCCTGAATTCGCTCACCAATGAGTGTATACGGCAAGGTTGCTTTGGTGGTCAAGGTAATCTTAGAACCCCAAGTAGGATAAATGGGATCTGAAACTGAATTGCGTTCAATGGTGAAATTAGCCGATAATATATTTGAATATCCTTGAGAAAAACTAAAGAATGAACCATATCTATTCAAATCAAAATGCTGGTAGGTAATTCCACTTTGGAAAATAAACCAATCATCTGGGCGCTGCCATCGTTGACCGAAAGAAAAAGATGCACCTGTAATAATCAAAGATTGTCGGTTAGGATTGAGAACATCATTGATATATTTCTTTTGCCCATTACTCTGAACGGAATGATAGGCAGAGAATGTCAAAGAATTGGGTTTCTTTCCTCCTAACCACGGTTCAGTAAAAGAGAAATTATAGGACTGAAAAAAGATCCCGTTAGAAACTGCATTGATAGACAATCTTTGACCATCTCCTGATGGCAATGGGGTCCAAGAATCTCTCTTTCCAATATTACGCAATGAGAAATTATTAAAGGTAAGTCCCAATGAACCTACGACACGGCCACCACCCCATCCGCCGCTCAGTTGAATTTGATCACTGGGCTTTTCTTCCACCACGTACTCTAAATCCACGGTTCCCTTGTCTGCATTGGGGTTGGTACGAATATCAAAAGCTTCAGGATTGAAAAAACCCATGGCATTCAATTCTCTTTGTGAGCGCATTAAATCCGAGCGATTAAAAAGATCGCCTGGCCGAGTTCTAATTTCACGATAAATGACATGGTCATTGGTTTTGGTATTGCCACTTACACTTACATCACCAATCCTAAACTGCTTGCCCTCTCCCATTCTTACCTCAACATTGATGGTATCTGGGAGAACCAAAGTTTCCAATGGATATGCGTAAAAATTCAAATAACCATCATCTGTGTACAACGAGCTGATGTCTCTGCCATTGGGATTAAAACTCAATCTCGAATTGAGTAGTTCTAAGTTATACAAATCACCCTTCTTGATGCTCAATACACTGTCCAATGTTGAGCGCTGGTATTTTGTATTTCCGACAAAAGTGATATCCCCAAAATAAAACTTTTTATCTTCTTCCAATTTGAGCACAAGTACCATTCTGTTATCAGAGACCTTGTACAAACTATCTTTTAAAATCTTGGCATTTCTGAAACCTTCCTTGTTGTATTTTGCGACAATAGCAGCTTTATCCTCTTCAAAATCTTTTTGAATAAACTTAGAGGCCTTCCAGAATCTCCACCAAGCTTGTTCCTTGGTATTTTTCATACTTCTAGCCAATTTCTTGGCTTCCATCAACTCATTTCCTTCAAACACAATATTCTCTAATTTGACACGCTCACCCCTTTTGATATCAAAGGTTAACTGCACCCCGTTTTTTACAATGGGATCTGGCGTTTCTTTGATGACTACTTCGGCACTAAAAAAACCTTTGTCAACGTAGTAGTCTATAATCTCATTTTTAGCGGTCATTTTAAGATTCTCATCACAAACGCGACCTGATCTTAAATCCAATTTTTCTCTGATATTATCTGCCTCTGACTTTTTGATGCCCTCAAATCGGAAGGTGCCCAAGCGTTCCATCTCTTTGACTTCAATGACCAAAAAAATCTCTGAACCCCTAATCTCAGCAACCTTTACTTGAATATCCTTGAACAACTTTTGTTTCCAAAGTTTTCTCACAGCTTCGGTAATGGCATCACCAGGTACCATTATTTCCTTTCCTTCCTCTAAACCAGAAAAAACTTTTATGGCTTGGGCATCGGTGAATTCCGTTCCCAGTACCGTTAAACCTGACAGTTTGTATTTGAGTGGTTCAGCATAATTGATATCACCACCAATTACCTTCTGCGCATTTACGGCACCATTCCAATAATTTAAAAAAACAAGTACTACCAACAGAAAGGTAGAGATTAGAAATCGTTTCATGCTGTTGGTTTCATTTGGTCAGATGTTTTGCCAAAACGGCGCTCTCTGCTTTGATAAGATAGTATAGCTTCAAAAAATAATTCTTCATTAAAGTCAGGCCAAAAAGCCTGGGTGAAAAATAGCTCCGCATAGGCAATTTGCCAAAGCAAAAAATTGCTAATGCGCAATTCTCCACTGGTTCTAATGAGTAGTTCAGGATCTGGGATATCTTTGGTGTCAAGGTAATTAGAGAACAATTCGTCACTCACCTCATCACTTTTAACGTTGTCGTCCAACATTTTTTTCACCGCTTGGGTTATTTCCCATCTGGCACTATAACTTAAAGCAAGAATCAACTGTAGAGTGTTGTTTTGATGGGTTAAATTCTCTGCCTCAACCATAGCGGCAACGCAAGATGCAGGAAGACTTGCTCTGTCTCCAATGAAACGGAGTCGTATTCCTTGCTCGTTCAGTGATGGGACCTCTCTGAGGATGGTATTCACCAACAATTCCATCAAGGCATCCACTTCTTCCTTAGGTCTGTTCCAATTCTCAGTAGAAAAAGCATACAAAGTCAAAAATTTTACTTTGGACTTGATGGCCGCTTTTACAGCGCTTCTAACAGATTCTACACCTTGAAAATGACCAAAAACGCGATCTTTGCCCTGTTGTTTGGCCCAACGTCCATTGCCATCCATAATGATGGCGACGTGCTGAGGAACGAATTCCGGCTTGATATGATCGAATAAACTCTGGCTCACTTGCAATATGACGGGCAAAAGTAAAAAGAAACCACCTATTTGAAGCAATTGGTGGCGGGTTTATCCAATCTTATCATGAGGGATGCCAAAAAGAATCCATAATGATCATTGTTTGACGGATCACCCCTTTGAATATTGTTATTGGTGTATACTCCATTACCCATTGCAATTTGCCCTTGCAAGGAAGGGTCAGACAGACCAGCACTTAAAGGTCCATATTGCGCCATTTGCAATTGTTTATCAGGATAAATACCTGAGACATCATCAAAATAATCTGTCCACGTTTTTCTCATACTCCATTCAAAAGAAAAGCCCAATGCCCCAAGAACATTAAACTTAAAACCTACCCCAAAAGGAAGAGCAAGTCCATTTAATTTGTATTGAGTAGCCGGCGTTTGAGCTTCTGTATACATTGTTTGAAGCGGAATCCATCCTCCCTGATAAAATCCTTCAGGATTCATCATGTAGTAGGCCATTCCACCAAACATGTATGGGGTAATCCACTCCTTTGAATTCATCTGGTAATCAAAAAAATTAATTTCACCCACCAATCCAAATTCATAGAATCGATTTCTGAAATTCAAATTTCTGTATTGCTGCAATGGATCAGCACTATTCTTATCCCAGGCCTCAGTATTGCCATATATTGCAGAAGCCCGCACCCCCCAACGCTTGCTAAAAAAACGTTTGTAGCTCATCCCAAAACTAAATTTGGACTGCTGAAAGATATTTTCATAATGCGGGTTGATTTCTCCGATGTAATACCCACCCCCGAAATTGAATCCTAGCTCGTGACTTTTATTTTTTCTGCTCGTCTGAGCAATTGATGAAAGATCGAGACCGATAAAAATAAAAATTGTCAATATAATGCCCCAAATCTTCATGCCACTAAGGTAACGCAAATTGTGAAAATCAATTGCGTTGATCAAAACCCCAACCCATCTTATTTCTGATGGTATCAAAGAAATCGGACCCTTTGAGCTTTACCAAACGTAATTCGTTTTGTGCCCTTTCCATAACCATTCTTGATCCGCTTTGAATCACGTGACCTTGGCCATCAATATTCATCATGAACTTTCCTTCCCTGCTCTCTGGAATAAAGGTTACCTTTTGCGACATGGGGATAATCAATGGGCGTACATTCAGATTATGCGGAGCAATGGGAGTAATGATAAAACTATTGGTATCTGGAGAAACGATAGGACCTCCACAACTTAGGGAGTAAGCGGTTGAACCCGTAGGGGTAGCTAACATTAAGCCATCCGCCCAGTAAGTAGCCAAAAATCTATCATTCACGTACGCATGAACGGAAATCATGGTGTTGTGAGGATACCCTACAATAACAATTTCGTTGAGCGCATTGGGAAATATAACTTCCTCATTATCTGATTGGGAAACAGAAATAAAACTTCTGTGTTCAATCTCAAATTCTTGATTCAAAATCCACTCAAAACTCTCCTTGGCCTGATGCAACTGAACAACCGATAGAAAACCCAATCTGCCTGTATTCACCCCGATAATGGGAATGCGATAATTGCCAATAAATCTTGAAAGCTCCAATAATGTTCCATCTCCACCTATACCAACGGCTAAATCCACATCTTCTATTTGGTTATTTTCCGTCACCAAATGAAAGTGCTCTCTCCAAGGAGAAAAACTGAGATTAGCAGACAAGAAATTCTCCTGAACAAACAATTGGCATCCACGTCTAACCAAGAATTCCACCCACTGATTGATGTACTCCAAGTGGTCCATTTCTAACTTCCGAGAATAGAGAAAAATCTTCATGGTTTAATCTTCATCCAAAAATCGCATCAACGTATCATATCGATCCAACAGATCAATGTTGGCTTCTGGGTGCTGAAAGGTAGCCCGAACCCGATATTCAAAACGCTCCAAACTTCGAATGATGGCATTGACATTTTTCACATCCAATTTTAAAACAACCTCCGTCATACCTCTTTCATTGGGATAGGCAAAAAGAGTCAAAACTTTGGCATCGTTCTCCTCAACAATTCGTGCTATTTGCTGAAGAGTGTAATCTCTTGGGTTCATTTCCAACAATACAACTCCACCATCTATCTGAGCTGACGTCATATCGTTCAATACATCAACCAAATCTTCACGTGTAACACAACCCAAGTATCGGTTGTCCTTACCTACAACAGGAGCAATGGATGTTTGATATCGAGCAAATTGGTGAACCATTGTGAAAAAGTGATCATCAGAACCCATGTTCCAATGAGATAAAGCGGGCATGATAAAAGTATCATCACCATCAATGTCCAATAATTGACTCTCGCTGATTAGACCTTTGAATACTTCATTTACCACAATAGGCAACTCTGTCACGCCGCATTCATCCATCAAACGCAAAGCCAAGGAAACCTCAAAATCCTCACTTAAAGTAGGGACTTGGGCGTCGATAATTTGAGATGCCGTTTTCATTTTCAAGAGCAAAGAAAGGAAAAGAATGTCTCCACTTTCAAATTTTTAAAAAACAATTGAAGTTAAATGCATTTAGCCGCATTTTTGCCAACAGTATGATCAAACTGAGTGTCAACATCAACAAAATAGCTACCATAAGAAATGCCCGAGGTGGAAATACCCCAGATATCTTGGCGGCAGCACAAAAAATAGAATCCTACGGTGCACATGGCATAACCGTTCATCCAAGACCAGATGAGCGACACATCCGCTATCAAGACGTATTAGATCTGAAAAGTGTGGTGAAAACAGAGCTCAATGTTGAAGGCAATCCTACGGATGATTTTATTCAATTGGTCATTCGAACCCAACCCCATCAAGTAACTTTGGTTCCTGATGCTCCAGAGGCGCTGACCTCAAACGCAGGCTGGGATACCATCAAAAATCAAGGTTTCTTAAGAGAGGTTATATCAGAATTCAGAAAGCATGGAATACGTACCAGTATTTTCGTAGATCCCATTTCCGCGCAAATAGAGGGTGCCAAAAATACCGGAACCGATCGCATTGAACTATACACCGAATCTTTTGCATCCGATTACAATAAAAATCGAGACCACGCGATTGCCCCATACCTATCTGCAGCTGCTTTAGCAAAGGAATTAGGGTTGGGCATTAATGCTGGACATGATTTATCACTTGAAAATTTGAGATTCTTTGGAGAGCAGATTTCATTCATCGATGAGGTATCTATTGGTCACGCCTTAATATCCGATGCTCTCTACTTTGGATTAGACAACACCATCAAAATGTATCTGCATCAACTCAATCCAAGCCATTTATGAAGTTGTATCATAGAACAATAGGAGACGAAGGAGACGATTTAATCATTTTGCATGGATTGTTTGGCTCTGGTGATAATTGGCAAACGCACGCCAGGTATCTGAGCCAGTGGTACAAGGTGACGCTGATTGATCAAAGAAATCACGGCCATAGCGCTCACTCTGATGAAATGAATTACCCATTGATGGCAAAAGATTTGGCTGAAACTATGGAGTCCCTTGGAATTTCAAGGGCGCATCTTATGGGTCATTCTATGGGTGGGAAAACAGCAATGTTCTTTGCGCAAATCTACCCTGAAAAAATCAATAAATTGATGGTGATTGATATGGGAATTAAAGCGTATCCTCCCCATCATGGTCCTATTTTTAATGCCATACATGCAGTGGATATTGAACATTGCCCCAGCAGAAAAGAAGCCGAGTTGCGCATTTCACCTTTCATTCCTGATGTTTCAACCCAACAGTTTATCCTGAAAAACATGTATTGGATAGAAGAAGGAATATTAGCTTGGCGTTTCAATGCTTCTGTTTTGGAAAAAAACATCAACAATATTCTTCAAGCCGTCCCACCTGTAAATGTTGACTTGGAAACACTTTTCCTCAGGGGCGGTCAATCCAATTATATTCTTCCCGAAGATTATCCATCCATCGAGAATGGATTTCCCAATGCAACATTCCAATCCATTGAAAAAGCAGGGCACTGGGTTCATGCAGAAGCCCCTCAAGAATTTTTATCCATCATCCTTGCCTTTCTTGAAGTCGTTAAATCTGATTAATCTTTGTTTTTTTATCCGTATTTTTGAGGAAATTTATGGTTATGGAAAAGAAGATTATCACCCCATATGACTTTACTCGTGTCAGCGAAGTTGCTTTGGAGCATGCTTTGCTCATGGGAAAAACAATTAAGGCCACTGTTTATGTTACCCACATCATCGACAATAAATTTCAAGTGTCAGAAGCCAAGGCAAAGATGAGCGCTTTGAAGGAATGGGTCAGATCAGAGAAAGGAGAAAACATTGAAACAATTGTTCGCATCGGGAACATTTTTGAAGACATCGATAAAGTATCTTCTGAAATGGAAGCTGACCTTATTATCATGGGAACCCATGGTATCAGAGGAATGCAATTTTTAACAGGAAGCCGTGCGTTGAAAATTGTGACTGAATCCTTGGTACCCTTTATTGTAACACAAGAAAGAACAATTCGTACACATGGTTATCACAAGCTCGTGGTTCCAATGGATCTACAAAAGGAAACCAAACAAAAGTTGACTTCTGTTGGTAACATGGCAAAATATTTTAACTCAAAAGTCTATTTGGTATCACCAAATGAAACAGACGAGTTTCTTAAAAATCAATTGGAACGCAATCTAGCCTTTGCCGCGGAATACTTGGAGGGAAGAGGAATTGACTATGAAGTTGAAATTACCGAAAACAAGTCTTTTGTCAAATCCATGATTAAATATGCTGCAGCCATCGAGGCTGATTTGATTTGTATCGTGAACTCACATGACAGCGGCTTTATGGGAATGTTTAGCTCCTCTGAAGAACAACAAGTGATTAACAATGATGCTCAAATTCCTGTGCTTTGTGTTAATGCCATCAGTACAACCATTAAAGACGTGGAATTTATCAAATAAATTTTGCTTTGTTTCTATGAAAAAAGGGGATCTGTGGATCCCCTTTTTATTTCTCTATACCTAAAAAATTTTACCAGTTGGCAATCACAGTTTGATTTCCAGTAGTAACATCACCTATTTTACATTGGATATTGGTACCCAGCGGGAAATACAAATCTACACGACTACCAAACTTAATGAATCCAAACTCTTCACCTTGTGCGATTTTCTGATTGGGCTGAACATAATAACAAATTCTTCGAGCCAAAGCTCCAGCTATTTGTCTAAACAAAACCTCCTTTCCATTATTGGCTTTAACAACAACAGTAGTGCGTTCATTCTCAGTAGAGCTCTTTGGATGCCATGCCACCAAATATTTACCCGGATGGTATTTCACGTAGGTCACATCACCAGCAATAGGCGTCCAATTGGCATGAACATTTATTGGAGACATAAAAATAGAAACCTGGATTCTTCTGTCTTGAAAATATTCTGGTTCCTCCACTTCCTCAATGACAACAACTTTTCCATCACAAGGCGCAACCAACTCATTGGAATTGGCTTGGTTCTTTCTATTGGGCAAACGAAAAAATTGCAGAAAGGATACCCATAAAAAAACCACCGCTGCGGTGACAAAAAATTTCAACCAAAACAAACCCTCTGTCTGTTTGATCCAAAATACAACTAAACCTAAAATGAGTGTTGTAACAATTACCAACCCCCTTCCTTCCTTGTGAATGGTCATATGCGATAAATTAAATAAACAAAAGTGTAGGCCATAGGCATGGCCATTAAATACCCATCAAATCGATCTAAAACTCCTCCATGACCTGGTATTAAAACACCAGAGTCCTTGACATTGGCCGTTCGCTTCAAATGTGATTCTATCAGATCACCGATGGTACCAAATATGGAAATAATCAATGACAAAATTATCCAATGAGGGGTTGTCATTAAAAACAAATCATTTTGAATCATGTCGAATTGACTAAAAGCCAAACCGCAGGCGACAGTCGCCAATAAACCTCCAATAAAACCCTCCCAAGTTTTCTTGGGAGAAACTTTCTCAAACAATTTCGTTTTGCCCAAAGACCTCCCGACAAAATAGGCACCGGAATCGTTGACCCACAACAAAGCAAAGAACGTTATCGGCAACCAAGGGGTGTATTCACCGGGCAGAAAGGCATATGAGCTCACCAAAGACATCGGTAAAGCTACGTATACCCACCCCATCAATACCCTGGCAAAATCCATTGCAAAGTGAGGCCTTAAAACCACCAACTCCAGGGTCATCAGCAACACAAATACAGGCAACAAAAAAACCAAATCTCGGTAGGTCAAGACTTCTGAGCCTATTAAAAAGAAAAAAATGTAAAATGTTACCCCGAGAACTATGCCTCCCCAGGCGCGATGAGAGGATGCTCCCGTCAATTGATAAAATTCATGAGATCCGACAAAAACCCAAAGCAAGAATAAAACAGCCGTTGCAGTAGGTCCCCAAAGAAAGGCACCAATCATGGCTAGTCCAAATATTAGTCCGGTTATGGATCTTATAACAAGATTACTCATTGCTACTTGCTGGTGATTCAGCGATTGGATCTACTGGTTTTATTTCATCATTGTCAACCGAAACTTCATTAGAGGATTCAGGTGTTGCCTTTGGTAAACCTTCTTCTACTGTCTTTTCGATCTCTACAGGTTTGATTTCTTCCTCCCAAGGTCTCGGGCCCAATACTTCAATCAAATCATCTTTAAAAATAACTTCTTTTTCCAAAAGCTTTGCAGCCAATCTATCCAATTGTTCTTTATGTGCACTTAACAACTCTTTGGCCTTAACGTACGTTTCTTCTATGATCTTACTGACTTCTTCGTCAATTATTCTTGCCGTTTCATCACTATAGGGTTTTTGAAACTGAGAATCTCCCGTACTATCGTAATAACTACGGTTGCCTATCTTCTCATTTAAACCATAAATGCTCACCATGGCATAGGCCTGTTTGGTTACCTTCTCCAAATCAGATAATGCTCCTGTTGAAATTTTCCCAAAAGCTACTTCTTCAGCCGCTCTTCCTCCAAGGGCTGCGCACATGTCATCCAATATTTGCTCCGTAGTCGTTATTTGACGCTCCTCTGGTAAATACCACGCCGCTCCAAGAGATCTTCCACGAGGTACAATGGTCACTTTTACCAAAGGTGAAGCGTAACGCAATAACCAGCTGACTAGAGCGTGTCCACTCTCATGGTAAGCTATGGTCTTTTTCTCGTCAACAGATATAATTTTATTCTTCTTTTCCAATCCGCCAATGATGCGATCTACTGCATCTAAAAAGTCTTGCTTACCCACTTCAGTGTGGCCTTTTCTTGCAGCGATAAGTGCGGCTTCATTACAAACATTGGCGATATCTGCTCCACTAAAACCTGGTGTTTGTTTAGCCAAGAATTCAACATCCAACTCAGTACCTTTTTTAATATTGGCCAAATGGACATTGAAAATCTGAACGCGCTCCTTCACATCAGGCATGTCCACATAGATTTGTCGATCAAACCTTCCTGCACGTAACAGTGCTTTATCTAGGATATCTGCTCGGTTGGTTGCTGCCAAAATAATAACTCCTGAATTTGTTCCAAATCCGTCCATTTCTGTTAGCAACTGATTGAGGGTATTCTCCCGCTCATCATTGCTTCCAAAATTCAAATTTTTACTTCTGGCTCTTCCTATGGCGTCAATTTCATCGATAAAAATAATGGCTGGAGCTTTCTCCTTGGCTTGACGAAATAGGTCACGCACACGACTAGCCCCAACGCCCACAAACATTTCGACGAAATCACTTCCAGAAAGAGAGAAAAAAGGAACTTGCGCCTCACCTGCGACAGCTTTGGCCAATAACGTCTTTCCAGTTCCTGGAGATCCAACAAGCAATGCACCTTTGGGTATTTTTGCCCCCAACTCTGTGTATTTCTTAGGGTTCTTCAAAAACTCTACAATTTCTTGAATCTCCTCTTTGGCACCTTCTAAACCTGCGACATCATTAAAAGTGACCTGCGTTCCTTTTCCTTTTTCAAAAAGAGTGGCCTTTGACTTTCCAATGTTAAAGATTTGCCCGCCGCCACCGCCACCACCGCCCATGCGACGCATGATGAGTACCCATCCTAAAATCATTACACCCAACATAATAATCCACCAGATTAATCCCTGAGCGGTTTCATTGGGCGGTTGGTAGCGCACTACAAAACCATTCTTCTCTCCCGTGCCTTGAATCTCCTTTACAAATTCATCCCCTGGAGGAATATTAAACCAATAATCAGCATTTCTCGAAAAACGAGACATGTTGTTATTTGTGCCAATTTCATTTTTTAGAGAGTCTTGTCCTTTTGCATTCAGATAAATCATGGCTATATTGCCATCATACTCCAGTTTCTCAATCAGATGTTTATCTGCAAATTGCTTGAATCTTGCAAAATCCGTTTCTCTTCCATCACTAGAACTGTTAAAAAACATTGTTCCAATGAGTATCGCAGCTATAACACCATAGACCCAATAAAAATTGACATTCTTGGGAGCCTCTGGCATCTTAGGCTTTGCTTTTTTGTTTTTGTCTGTCGCCATTTAATTTTTTTATTCTTCGATTCTTGTAAACTGGGCATCACCCCACAATTGTTCTAGGTTGTAAAATGTACGGGTTTCTTCATCAAAAATGTGAACCAACACCGTAAAATAATCCATCAAAATCCATTTCGCGTTGCGTTTTCCCTCGATGCGTCTGGGACTATCATCCAAATTTTCTTCTGTGAATCGATCCACTGAATTGCTAATGGCTTCCACTTGGGTTGAACTATTACCTGTGGCGATAACAAAGTAGTTGGCGACCGCTGACTCAATTTCTCTCAAATCCATTATCACAATATTGGTAGCCTTCACCTCTTGCATTCCTTGTACGATGACATCAATGAGCTGCTCATCACCCGCTTTTTTTACTTTTTTAGCCATAATCTAATTTGTGCAAATGTACAATCTTCCACGCCTCAAAAATGTGGTTTATCTTCGCCTTTCATGGAAATTAACCGCATTTCACTTTTAGAGATAGATTCAACAAACAACTATGCCTCCAATTTAATGAAATCGGAAAGATTGCCGCACGGAACTGTCATAACGGCGCAATTTCAAACCCAAGGCAGAGGGCAACGTGAGAATTCGTGGGAGGGAGCATCTGATCAAAATTTAGCAGCAACATGGATTTTTCATTTTAAGGACCTTAAAGTTGCCAATGGTTTCGTTTACAATCAATCCATTGCATTGGCGGTGTGTCAAAGTATCCATGACTGGATCAATCAAGAAGTTTTCATCAAATGGCCCAATGATATCATTGTGAACGATAAAAAAATTGCTGGAATTCTCATTGAAAATTATATTCAAGGGGATGATATTAAATCATCACTATGTGGAATTGGAGTAAATATTTTTCAAACTCAGTTTTCATTTCCTCATGCTACATCACTGGTATTAGCGGGATCAGATATTGCCTCGACAGATTCCTTTCTCCAAACACTCCATAAAAATTTACTAGAAAAACTAGAGGAATTAAAACTTAACCCTTTTGTGATAAGAGAACAATACCTTCTCCACCTTTTCCGTTCAAAGGACCTCATTGCATTAAAACACAATGAGCAAGTGATTCATGGATACATTCAGGGCGTTGATGAGTGGGGAAGATTAATCTTCTCTATCGAGAAAAGAATCCACCATTTTCAATCCGGCGAGATTCAATGGATTTGGGAATAAAAAAAGGACCTTACGGTCCTTTTCAAAAACTTTTTTATTTACTTTTCTTTGTGACCTGCCACAACAGTAACACATCCTTGACGGACGATTGTCCCTCCGGAGTCAGGCACGCGAACACGCACCTTCAATTGCTGCGTATTGGCCATTCTAAAGTCAAAACTTGATTTATTGGTTGCCGTTTTATTGGTATATAATAACTCATCGTTGGTATCCAAAACTTCAAACTCAACTTCAGGCAATACGGGGTGAGCCATAACCACCAAACGATAGTCCTTGCCACCATAAAATGTCATCAATACTTCCGCTTCATCACCTTCCATGAAAAGTGCAGCATTGTAATTTTCATTTTGAATATATCCTGACAAGTTGGGTAATACTCTGTTCTTGGTAAATGCTCTGCATTGTGCGCTTGCGGCCGAAGCCATTATCACACTTAGAGCAAGAGAGAAAAATATTTTCTTCATTGGAATAATCATTAAGAGGTGTACTTGGTTCTGATCTTTTTCACGGTTTCAGTAAGGGCCTTTAAGGTATCATCTTTCACAGCTGTTTTTGCGCCGTTGCCAATGACCATTACGCCATCTTCCGCCTTGGTTGTAGTTGTCTTTTGAGACGACATTTCCACTTGACCCAAAACTTTTTGAATTTCCAAAAGATCGTTCTTCATTTCGTTTAGAACGGGTTTTGAATCAAAGCTGGAATAGTAGTTCAATAGATTCTCCAAGACCAGTTTTTGTTCACCAATTCTGGTTTTCAAAGCATCTCCTTTTGCCTTCTGCGCATATTGTAAGCTCAAATGCAAAGCCTCTAACCAGCCTCCTGAAATGACCAATGCAGAAATCTCAATTCTGTCATTTTCTTTCAAATAACCATTTAGATCTCCATAAGCAGCAGTAACAATTTTCAGAATACTGTCGCGGTTGTCTTGATTCTCAGCAAGCTTGGTAACCACTGAATCGTTGATTCCTCCATCAATGGACATCGCCGAAGCCAATTTCTTGGCAGCAGCAAAATAAATCATACTCTCTTGTTTCTGATCAAATATGGAAGCGTAGCTCAAGTCTGCACCATAAATACCCAAATTGATGGCCTGTTTTGCTTCGCCAATGTACTTGTTTACGTTCTCTACAGGATTAAGCATCTTCTTATCGTAGGCATAGCCTTCTTTTTTGATTAAAGAAGCCATCTCGATGGGAGAAGGTATATTGAAAAATATTTTCTTCAATTGCTCAATGCGCGCTTGATCCATGGAATCCTTCTTGGCATCCATTGGTGGTTGTTGCTGTGCGCTTTGTTGACATCCTCCACAAGAGGTGAACTGCAAAGCCGAAATGGCCAATCCGCTCAATACAACAAAACCAATCAATCTTTTCTTCATACAGGAATATTTAGGTTTGGTCTTAAAACGCTATAAATGTAAAATAGTTTCATCAAATAAGCAACCTTTAATTGTCTATGTCATTAAATGTTGGATGTTTTTTATCATTCCGCTCCATTTTGCCCTCTCTAGTGGTGTTCCTTTGGTCAACTTTTTAAACTCCTCCTCTGTTGTTTGCATCCAATCTTTTTGGGTTTTACTTAAGATCGTCACATTGGGTTCAAACCGGTTTTCAACGTGAGACCTTGAAAATCTATTCCAAGGGCAAATGTCCTGGCAAATATCACAACCAAATGCCCAATCATTCCATTGTCCCTTGTAAGCATGAGGTATAGAATCTTTCAACTCAATGGTAAAATAAGAAATGCACTTACTTCCGTCCACGACATTCGGGCTAACGATGGCCTCAGTAGGACATGCATCGATGCATTTTGTGCAGGTTCCGCAATGGTCAGTAGTTGGCCCATCCGGTTCTAATGCAACATCGATGATTAATTCCGCTAGAAAAAAAAATGAGCCTACTTTCCTCTGTATCAAATTAGCATTTTTTCCCACCCAACCTAGCCCTGACTTGGCTGCCCAAGCCTTTTCTAAAATTGGCGCACTGTCCACAAAACATCTTCCTTCTACCTGTCCCCAATTGGATTGGATGGTGTTCAATAACCCTCTTAATTTGTCTTTAATAACAACATGATAATCTTCTCCGTAGGCATACTTGGCTATTTTCACATCTTCCGCCTGTATCGTCTTTTCAGGGAAATAATTGTACAATAAACTGACAACAGATTGGCTTCCGTTCACCAACTTTCTTGTATCCAGCCGCTCGTCAAAATAACGTTCCATGTAGGCCATCTTTCCATGATGACCATTTTTCAGCCAAGATTCCAGACGCGGAGCTTCTTCCTCTAAAAATCCTGATTTACTGATGCCACAACCGATAAATCCCAGGTCTTTTGCCCATGCCTTCAATTGTTGACTCCGCCGCTGCGCAATGAGATCCATAACTAAAACAACTGTCCAGGGTTTCTCTTCGTTCCCTTTCCAAGATGAGAATAGGTTTTATCAGTAATCTGTCTTCCTCTTGGTGTTCTAATGAGAAACCCTTCTTGAATAAGAAAAGGCTCATATACTTCTTCAATCGTTCCCGAATCCTCTCCCACAGCGGTGGCTATGGTTGTGAGACCAACTGGACCTCCATTAAACTTGTCCATTAAACAAGTTAGAATCTTGTTGTCCATTTCATCCAATCCAAAAGTATCCACATTCAGCGCACTCAAAGCAGTTTGGGTAATATCCAAGGCAATGGTTCCATCTCCTTTGATCTGAGCAAAGTCTCTAACTCTTCTCAAAAGGGCATTGGCAATCCTTGGGGTACCACGGCTTCTTCTGGCCATTTCAAAAGCGGCTGTTTCATGAATGGGTATACCCAATATTCCAGCACTGCGCTCTACGATATCTGTCAAAATTTTAGCATCGTAGTAGGATAACCGAGCGTTGATTCCAAACCTTGCCCTTAATGGTGATGTCAATAAACCTGATCTTGTTGTAGCCCCCACCAAAGTAAATGGATTCAACGCTATTTGAACCGTTCTCGCATTGGGTCCTGTGTCAATAACCAAATCTATTTTAAAATCCTCCATTGCAGAGTACAAATATTCTTCAACCACCGGGCTCAAACGATGAATCTCGTCTATGAATAAGATATCATTGGGCTCGAGATTGGTCAATAGCCCTGCCAAATCAGCAGGCTTGTCCAATACGGGACCTGAAGTAGTTTTTATCCCTACTCCCATTTCATTGGCGATGATATTGGCTAATGTCGTTTTACCCAAACCGGGAGGTCCATGAAGGAGTACATGATCCAAACTCTCCTCTCGCAATTTTGCGGCAGAAACAAAAATTTGAAGATTCTCAAGAACTTGGCGCTGCCCAGTAAAATCATCAAACATTTTGGGCCTTAAGGCTCTCTCAAAATCGCGATCACCGCCATTTTCCGCCTGCTCACGGATATCAAATTCAGACATATAGACAAAGTTAAGTTAATCCTTTAAGATTCTATCCTGATATCTCTCCCACAAGTCTTCAAACAATATTCTTGCCTTGAAAACATATAATGGAGCATAAAAGTTCTGGTCAATTTCGCGGTTGTTTTTTAACATTATCCTGTAGCCATAGCCCATTCCTATTGCTATCCAAGGCGAAAACTTATACTCAATAGAAATTGATGGCTCATACAAGAGTACCCATCCTTCTTTCCATTTTATATTCTCTCCATCCATTTTCCAATGCAAGAATGATCTTCCCCAACCCAATTGAACCGGGAGGGTACCAATCCATTTTTTCTTGTTATAGAATACAAATTCTCCAAACAAAGAGGCGTACCGCATCTTGAGGGGTACCATTTTATTCTGACTGCTTACAAACTCATCAACACCCTTCTCCATCCAATGATAACCTATCCCTAAAGTCAGTCGTTTGTTAAAAATAAGCCCAGCCTTTAGGGCTTGAATACCTATTCTTCTGCCTGTCATAAAGGAATTGTAACTGGACCAATAAAAGGTTGGTTTAGGGGGCACTGACAAATGAGCCTTTAATGTGTCACCCAATGTGTACACTTGAGCATCGGCTCTGAAAAAAGCGAGTTTCAGTGCGCAGAAACAAAAAATCCGCAAACTCAGGTTGCGGATTTTTTTTAAAAGAATCAATTTTTTAATGCGCGTGTTCACCTGCTTTCAAAGGGACAATTTGTGAGACAAAATCCTCTTCGTGCTCTGGATTTGAATAATCATAAGCCCAACGGTGAACTTCTGGAAGTGCTCCTGGCCAGTTACCATGGATATGAGCCACTGGAGTAGTCCATTCCAATGTGTTTGAGTTCCAAGGATTTTGAGTTGCCTTTTGGCCATACCAAATACTATGAAAGAAATTAAATATAAACAACAATTGAGCCGCGCCACCGATGATCGCAAAGGTAGAAATCAAAGGGTTCAGATCCATCACAGCATCCAAGTAATCAAATTCAGAGTAATCATAATAACGACGTGGGGCACCAGCAATACCGACAAAGTGCATCGGGAAAAACACACCAAAACCACAAACCATCGTCAACCAGAAATGTGCATAACCCAATTTAGAATTCATCATTCTGCCATACATTTTAGGGAACCAATGATAAACACCACCTAGCATCCCAAATATAGCGGACATACCCATTACAATGTGGAAGTGAGCAACTACAAAATAAGTATCATGAACGTTCACGTCCAAAGCAGAGTCAGCCAAAATGATACCTGTCAATCCACCCGTTACAAAAGTGCTCACCAAACCAACTGAGAACATCATGGCGGGGGTAAATTTGATATTACCTTGCCACAAGGTTGTAATATAATTAAACGCTTTTACTGCGGAAGGAATAGCGATCAACAACGTGGTGAAAACGAAAACGGAACCGATAAAGGGATTCATTCCTGTCACATACATATGGTGACCCCATACGATGAAAGAAAGGAAACCAATGGCCAAGATTGAACCAATCATCGCCTTGTAACCGAAGATGGGTTTACGTGAATTGGTTGCAATGATCTCAGATGAAATACCCAGTGCAGGTAACAATACGATATAAACTTCAGGGTGACCCAAGAACCAGAATAAATGCTGGAACAAAATGGGTGACCCTCCAGTTACATCCAAAGCTTCACCTTGAATGAAAATATCAGACAAATAGAAGGCTGTACCCATTGTACGGTCCATGATCAATAGAACCACACAAGACACCAACACAGGGAATGACAACACGCCCAATATCGCGGTAACCAATAACGCCCAAATGGTCAAAGGAAGACGGGTCATTTTCATTCCCTTGGTTCTTAAATTGATGATGGTTACAATGTAATTCAAACCACCCAACAAAGATGATGCGACGAAAAGAACCATTGAAATCAACCACAAGGTCATACCCGTACCAGAACCTGGCATAGCCTGAGGAAGGGCAGATAATGGAGGATAAATTGTCCAACCACCTGATGCAGCACCTCCTTCCACAAAGAGGGAAGCTACCATGATTAAACTGGATACCAAGAAAAACCAATAAGACAACATATTCATGAATCCAGATGCCATATCACGGGCACCAATTTGCAATGGAATCAACAAGTTGGCAAAAGTTCCTGACAAACCTCCTGTCAACACAAAAAATACCATAATGGTACCATGAATAGTCACCATTGCCAAATAAGCATTCTTATCCAAAATTCCATCTGGTGCCCATTTGTCTCCAAGAAAGGCGTTTAGAATACCAAACTTTTCTCCTGGCCATCCCAATTGAAGGCGGAAGAAAATAGACAACATTACTGCGATGACTCCCATGAAAATAGCAGTTACCAAAAACTGCTTGGAGATCATCTTATGATCTTGAGAAAAGATATATTTCGAGATAAAGCTTTCCTCGTGATGTCCGTGATCGTGTGAATGTGCTCCCATTTCTCTCTGTCTATTTTTTAATTAATTGATGCCATTGTTTTTGTAGTATCCGCTGCAGGCGACGCAGGGGCTTCTTCTTTCTTCTCATTCTTGTCTCCACCAAAAGACTTTTGCTCTGCCAACCAAGCGGCATAATCTTCAGGGGTATCCACTACCACTGTCATTTTCATGTTGAAATGCGCAGCGCCACAAACTTTGTTGCATAACAAAATGTAATCAAACTTATCGTTACCCAACTTCTTTCTCATTTCAGCAGTAGTAATGGTTGGCTTCATTTTGAAACGTGTTGGGACGCCCGGTACAGTATTCATTTGAGCTCTGAAATGAGGCATGTAAGCTGAGTGAATAACGTCTTGCGAACGGAAAACAAACTCAATCTCTTGACCCACAGGAATGTGGAACTCTCCTTTTACCAATTTATCATCTGCACCCGCTTTCCATTGGCTGATACCGTTCAATTCATTTTCTTTCAAATCCAAAATGCGTTGCTTGTGGCGCTTCAATTTGTACAACTGATCTTCCAAACTTTCTTTGTAGCTATCGGGCATTGTTCCTTCTGCCACTCCATTGGCGATTGCCTTTTCAGTTTCAGCAATGTTGTGGTCGATTTCTGCCAATTTAGCGGCAACACCCTCTTCTGTTACCAAACCCAAACCATTGGTTGTTCCGATTAAATTAAAATCAGCGGCACCAAAAACCTTGTTTTCTCCGGGGTAACGAGCTGTCCAGTCAAACTGCTTAGAATACAACTCAATTTGCATTGCTTCAGGAGAAGCAGCACCCGTCATATTGTTCCATGTAATTAATCCGTATACGATGATGAATGCCATGGTAACACCAGGAACCAATGTCCAAATCATTTCCAAACGATTGTCATGTGCAAAGAATCTTGCTCTCCTTGCTGGATTAAAACGGTATTTATTGGCAAACGTGAACAAGAAATAATTCACTACGAAAAATACAATTGTGATCATCCATATATTCACAGACATCAATTTATCCACAGCGACGCCGTGTTCTGAAGCGGACTCGGGCAAATAATCTCCGTATTTCACATAGAGATAAATTACTCCTGAAAAGAACGCAATCATCCAAACGATCCATGCATTAGCATTCAATCGATTGTCCGCGGCAGTTATTTCCTCCTCACGTGTATTTCTCAAACTGCGAGATAAGTCATACACTTTTGTCAATTGCGCAATCGCTATAATTGCCAAGACCAACACTAAAAGAATGAATAGATTCATTGTTTTTCTTTTTTACTTTCCTACTTAAACATTAAATGCTATGGTGCTCACTTTCCTCTAAAAATGGGTGTTTCGTTGGGATAAGGTTTGCTTTTGTTAATGCCGTTGTAAACATGCGTACAAATAAACCTAAAAATCCAATAAACAAACCAAATTCGAACCAATATGTAAAAGTTTCGTGTCCATGGTTTGTTCCTGGCACTACAGCCAAATACAAATCAAAGAAATGAGATACGAAAATGATAACACCCACTCGTGTCAAATACTTGGTATTGCGCTTTGCATCACGTGACAACAATACATAGAAAGGAACGACAAAGTTCACAAAGAAGATGGTCCACATCATGCCCATATAGTGCTCATAACGTGTTTTGAAATAAGTAACCTCCTCTGGAATATCCGAATACCAAATCAACATATACTGACAGAACCACAGATAGCTCCACAACATAGAAATTGCAAAAATCCATTTGCCCAAATCATGAATATGTGAATTGTTCAAATTCTGGAAATATCCCAAGTTCTTCATCCAAACGATAGAAAGCGTTGCGAAAATCATGGTGGTTACCCACATTCCAGAAAAGATATACCAACCGTACATGGTAGAATACCAGTGTGTATCAATGCTCATCAAAACATCCCAAGACATGGTTGAAGAGAACACAGCAAAGAAAACCAAAAACACTGCACTCTTTCGGTATTGCAAGTAATGTAAAACAGTTCCTCCCTCGGTATCTTCTTGAATAGACCACTCGCGGAATTTGCGTGAGAAGTAAATGAAAGTCCCTGCATATGCCAACATTCTTAACCAGAAGAACCAAGCTGACAAATAGGGTTTTTTATTGGCAATAATCTCATCATAAGCTGGTGAATTGACATCATGCAATTCAGGATCCATCCAATGATACAAGTGATTCAAATGAAACTGACCAGCAAGTACAACCACGATAACAATGGCTACACCAACAGGAATAAACTGGAACATTGCTTCAAAAACTCGCTTCACCATAGCTGACCAAGCAGCTTCAGTGGCGTATTGCAGAGCGTAAAAGAACATTGCTCCCAAAGAAATGGCAAAAAAGAAAAAACCGTTGATGAGGATGTTGGCCCACCAATACTGATGATGTTCTGTATGGTCCACTAACCAGCCGCCAATTAAAGCAACCAAACCAATACCCATACCGATGTTGGTCCATTTGCTGACCCCACTCGGAATTTGAAATTGTAATTTATCTTGTGTCATAATGGTCAATCAATTAGGGTTTGGCTGTTTCTGAAGTTTCTGCAGCTGGTGCAGCTTCTGCTGCAGCCAATACCACCATATCGTTTTTATCATAAGTGGGAGCAGGAACACCTTTTTGAAGGCACTTAACATACTCAACAACTTGCCAACGTTCCAACTTAGTCATTTGAGAAGCGTGCGATCCCATCAAACCTTTTCCATACTGGATGGAATGATACATTTTACCCTCAGCCAAATCTTTCAATTTACCCGGATAATCTGGAGCAACAATCTTTCCGCTTGCAGAAATGGCACCATCGCCCTTTCCTTCCTTTCCATGGCAATGCGCACACATCTTTTGATAGAGCTCTGCACCCTTCTCGATGTTTGTTTTATTGCTCAACAATGGGGATTTAATTTCTAACGCTGCACGCTCATAATCCTCAGGCGTATTTTTCAAAGCATAAGGCATGATCATAAAGGAAGAACCAGCACTGGTCAATTTCTCTGCGCGTTTCATATCTGCCTCCATGAAAGGAACGGTTCCAACGGCAGGCTTTCTCGATAACTTGGTTACTACACCAGCATCTGATTTCTGTTGCCAAGTCCAATCCATGTGCTTATTGCTTCCGTAATCCACGTAAGCTTCCAAAGCGGGGGAGCGATACATGTCAGGCATGTATTCATAACCAGCAGAATTGGGATCTACACGGCATGAAGTGACTGCCAATACTACAGCCAAGGCTGCTGTAATTTTAATCAATGGGCGCTTCATAATCAATAATTCTTTATGCTTAATTCATAAACATCTGTTGTGTTGATCAAAGCCTCGATATCGGACTCTGACATACCACTGTTTTGATCAGTGGTAATTTCCATGACAAATTTATCATCAGTGGTTCTAGGGTCTGGATTACTAGCTGGCATGCCTGGTAAAGTTCCATTGCGCAACAAATAGGTCAACACCATTCCGTGTGCACCACAAAAGACTGAAAATTCAAAAATAATTGGAACAAAAGCAGGTGCATTTTCAATCCAAGAAAAACTGGGCTTACCACCTATATTCATTGGCCAATCGTGAATCATGAAATACCAAGTCCCCAAAATCGCCAAAGCTGTTCCGGTAGAGGCATACATAAATGAGGCTATTGCCAAACGTGTACGCTTAACACCAATTACAGGATCTAATCCGTGAACTGGAAAAGGAGAGAATACGTCTTTTACACGAATTCCTTTTGCAACCAACGCACGAGCTCCATCCATTAACTTCTGGTCGTCATCGTACATTACGTGAAATACTTTATTTGCCATGGTTGTATTTTATACCAATTAGTGTTTTTCTGCTTCTTTTTTGTAAGACTCACCGCTCATCTTCAAGATGGTTTTCAATTCATTCAAAGCTAGCACCGGGAAGTATCGGGCAAACAATAAGAACAAAGTGAAGAAGATTCCAATGGTTCCTATGAACATACCCACATCAATTCCAGATGGGTGAAACTCACCCCAAGCACCGGGTACATAATCTCTGTGAATTGAAGTAACGATGATTACAAAACGCTCGAACCACATACCGATATTCACAACGATAGACAAAACGAATGTTGCGGCTAAATTGGTTCTGATTTTCTTGAACCAGAACAATTGAGGACTGATAACGTTACACGTCATCATCATCCAATACGACCAACTGTATGGACCAGAGAAACGGTTGATGAAGGCGTAAGCCTCATACTCTACTCCGCTATACCATGAAATAAACAACTCCGTCAAGTAAGCAACCCCTACAATTGATCCTGTAACGATAATTACAATGTTCATGTATTCCACGTGCTTCACGTGAATGTAAGCCTCTAAATTCATGGTCTTGCGCATGATCAACAACAATGTCAATACCATTGCGAATCCCGAGAAAATTGCTCCAGATACGAAATAAGGAGGGAAGATGGTAGTATGCCATCCAGGTACTACCGAGGTAGCAAAGTCCATGGATACAATAGAGTGAACAGAGAATACCAAAGGTGTGGCAATACCTGCCAATACCAAAGAAACCTCTTCAAAACGAGTCCAGTTTTTAGCTCTACCAGACCACCCAAAACTAAGGATGCTATAGAATCGTTTCATGCCTGGCTTCACCATTCTATCACGAATGGTGGCAAAATCTGGAATTAAACCAATGTACCAGAAAACCAGTGATACTGAGAAGTAGGTTGAAATTGCGAATACGTCCCACATCAAAGCTGAGTTGAAGTTGGGCCATAGTGATCCAAATTGGTTAGGCAAAGGCAAAGTCCAATAAGCCATCCAAACACGACCCATGTGAAACACGGGGAATATGGCCGCCATGATTACCGCAAAGATGGTCATCGCCTCAGCAGAACGGTTAATCGCCATTCTCCAACGCTGACGGAACAACAACAATACCGCAGAGATCAAAGTACCAGCGTGACCGATACCCACCCACCACACGAAGTTGGTGATGTCCCATGCCCAACCTACTGTCTTGTTCAAACCCCATGCACCGATACCGGTTCCCACAAGGTAGGCAATACAGCTTATACCATAAATGGCAATGATTGCGGCTATGGTGATAGCAATTTTCCATTCACGTGGAGCAGGCCCTTCAATGGGTCCACAGATGTCCTTCGTGATGTCATGATAGGTCTTGTGACCTAAGATGAGGGGTTGACGGATAGAAGCTTCTTTTAACATAGGATTTTATTATGCTTCGGTTTCAATGTTTCTAACTTTTGTCATGTAGTAGATATTGGGTTGAATACCTACCTCTTCAAGTGCATGGTAAGAACGGTTGTTCTTAGAACGTGCAGTGTTTTCGCTGGCCGTGTCATTCAAGTCACCAAACACGATGGCATGTGTAGGACAAGCTTCAGCGCATGCTGTAACAATCGCACCATCTGCTACAACTTCACCACGCTTCTTGGATTCAATCTTACCTGCCTGAATGCGCTGTTGACACATGCTACATTTCTCCATTACCCCACGTGTACGAACTGTAACATCTGGGTTCAAGACCATACGCATGGTTTCGTCTTGAGATGGATTAAATTTCGCAAACTTGTCATTGGTTACATAATTGAACCAATTGAAGCGACGAACTTTATATGGACAGTTGTTGGCGCAATAACGTGTACCGATACAACGATTGTAAGCCATATTGTTCAAGCCTTCATTGCTATGTGTTGTAGCGGCAACTGGACAAACCGTCTCACAAGGAGCATGGTTACAGTGCTGACACATCATAGGCATGTGAACAGTTTGGGGATTTTCTGTTGGGATTTCCATATCGCCGTAAGCAGCAATGGTTCCCAAACCTTTGTTTTCTTTAGTCTCTTCTAATGTTGTAAAATCGGAAGTGAAGTAACGGTCAATGCGCATCCAATGCATATCACGGTGGCGACGAACTTCATCTTTACCTACCACTGGAACGTTATTCTCAGTGTGGCAAGCAGTAATACACGCACCACAACCAATACAACTCGTCAAGTCGATGGTCATTCCCCAACGGTGTCCAACATTCTCTACAGGATGATCAGCCCACAAATCCATTTCTCTCACAGGAACGCGGTCACCCTTGGCTGTGATTTCTCCATCACCATTTACGTCATGATGAACAGGCAAAGTATTGGCTGTATTCCATGAAGCTTTTCCTTTCTCGGCTGATTTCTCTTTCAAGTAAGCAGCTAAAGTTGTTTCTTTTACAACAGAGTCACGACCCATCACAGTGCTATGCAACTGTGTAGAGGCCATTGGATATTTTTCTTTGGTATCTTCAATGCTCACATCATATGCAGCATAGATTCCTTTGTTAATCAATGCGAAAGCGTTTTTACCAATGGTCATGCGCTTTTCGCCATCCATGATGTAATCACCATCACCATCCACCTGATAAGCCGCCTTTCCAATCACTTCATCATTGGCTCCACGTCCATAACCCAGAGCGATACTCAATGTACCTCTCTTCTGACCAGGAGTTGCTACAGCTGGAAGAACAATTTCCTTTCCATTGGCTACTACCTTTACTAAGGATGATTCCTCTTGTTCTCCGATGTACAAATTCAACCCCATTTCCTCCATATCCGCAGGTGCCATGGCAACATAATTGTCCCAGGTTACTTTGGTAATCGGATCTGGAGTCTCATGCAACATAGGATTATTGGCATGGTTACCTAAACCAAGATTCACTGACGTGTACAATGACATTTCCCACTTGCCACCTTTCTTACTAGAAATCTTTGACAAGCTTTCATTCACAGAAGAAACTGAAGCTGTTGCCGTTGGCAATGCAGTAGCAACTGCTGCCATGGCTGATGCTGTAGCAACATCCACTGCCTCAACAGCAGGAGCTGTGTTAGCCGCAAAAGTACCATTGTGAACAGCTGTGTACCAGTTAGAGTCTGATTCCATCATTGCTGGTGTATAACCGGCATTGAATGTAGTTCTTAGATAATCGTAGTAACTGGTATTGCTACCTGACCAAGCTAAATAGTTCTGACCAGCAGATCTGGTGTTATAAAGCGGGTTGATGGTAGGTTGAACCAAATCCGTTCTACCCACTACTGCACTCAAATCATCCCATGATTCCAATTGATGATGGTCTGGTGCCAAGAAATTACACAAAGCGCCTGTCTCATCTGCAAACAAAGCAGTTGAAACTTTGGTCTTTACTTTGGACATGGCTGCACCAAAATTCAGGTGAGCTAAATTATAAACTGGGTTACTACCGTGAACAATCAAAACATCAACCGAACCATTGTTCATCTCAGCTACCAACGCCTCCACTTCGGCATCATTACCCGCAAACAGATTCAAATGGTTGGTCATATCAATGGTTGAACCATAGTTGTTCAACATCTGATTAATGGCAATCGCTACTTTTTGAGCATCCGCATCATTGCTTCCAGCAACAACCAATGATTTACCAGCGTTGGCTTTCAACTCAGCCGCCATCTTGGTGAAAACTGAAGACTCGATGCCTTCCACTTGTGCCTTCGCTCCGTTTAATGCGTTGTAAATTGCCGCCAGAACCTGACCTTCTTGAGAAGGCTTGATGGCTACACGAACATCGGCATTGGAACCTGTCAAAGACATCGTTGTCTCAAACTGGTAATGTTTGCTCATGTTTCCATTTTCCGGACGGCGACCATTGGCGTATGCCCCTTGATAAAGATTGGAAGTTAACCAAGAACCCAAGAAATCAGCAGCAACACTGACAATAACTTGAGCCTTCTCAAAATTGTATTGTGGGACAACGGCTTTACCAAAAGCCTCTTGATTGGCTTTGGTCATACCAAAGTAAGAAACCACATCATATTGAATGTGTTTTACTTTACCTGAGTATTTGTTGGCAAACGCATTGATTGCGTTCTTCGTCGTTTGACTAACAATGGTATTGGAGATAATTCTCACATTCTGAGCTGCATTCAACAACTCTAGCATCTCTTTATCTAAGTTAGACCAAGTGATGTCTGCTGAACCTGCTTTTGGGCCTTTTAAACGATCCTCATCATAAATCTCCAATACAGAGGCGTTGATGCGCGCATTAATTGCCCCATTGCCCAACCCGTATGACTTATTACCTTTGATAAAGATTGGACGACCTTCACGTGTCTTCACTAGAATATTGGCGTAATCTGAACCATCATAATAGGTGGTTGCATAGAAATTAGGGATACCAGGCGTGATATCCTCGGGCTTCACAACGTAGGGAATACTTTTCACTACGGGCGCTTCGCAAGCCGCTAATGTTGCTGCAGCAACACTGAAACCCATGAACTTTAAGAAGTCACGACGTCCTGTATTGGCTTTTGATAATTTTTCATCAGCAAAAGCATTCAATCCGTTGCTTGCAGGAGCAAACTCGTGAGAAACTGCTTCTTGGAAAGATTCGCGATTGCTGAATTCTTCCAAGCTGGTCCAATATTTTTTATTGTTACTCATGTTCGTAGATCCTAAAAATTAATAGTGACACTTACCACATTCCCATCCGCCCATCTCTTTCACGGTTACCTCGCCATCTTCCATGATGTCTTTCAAGGTGCGCTTTCCAACCGCTGATGATTTGAATCGCTTGTGCATTTCTTCGTAATAGTCAGAACTTGCCAAATCAATATTTGCCTTATTGTGACACTCGATACACCACCCCATGGTCAATGTTGGCTTGGTTAATTTGATTAAACCAACAACGTCTTCTTGTGCGTTGATTTCTTCCACAGGGGCTAAACGACCCACATTATATGTTTGAACAGGACCGTGGCATTGTTTACAATCCAACTTGGCTCCAGTAACGTGCAAGCTATGATTGAAGTTTACGTGATCTGGTAAATTGTGAACTTTATTCCACTGGATAGGCTTCTGCTCATAATTGTCAATGTATTGCCCTGTAGCAGGATCAAAACCGATTGCTGCATAAATCTTAGCAATTTCTTTTTCGCCTGAAATAGCACCTTTTTTAATCCCCTTGTGACAGTTCATACAAATATTCACTGAGGGAATACCAGCATGCTTTGACTTGGAGGCTGAAGAGTGACAGTATTGACAATCAATCTCATTTTGACATGCATGAATGTTGTGAGAGAACCATACTGGTTGATCAGGCATATAGCCTTGGTTAATGCCGATTCTATATAACTTTTGGTAACCTACCACGCCAAGATACAAAAAGATGAAAAGTCCAATAATGCCAACAAACTTTTTGTTGGTCCACATCCATGACCTAGCAGATTGCCAATAGGTTTTATCTTCAACAGGAGCCAAGCCATCACGCTCATGAACAGCCTGTTTCAATGACTTGGAAATGTTAGCAGCAGAGGCTCCAATGATGGCCAAAATGACTCCAACAATAATCAACCAAATGGTGGTACTGTTGTCATTTTCACCTTCAAATTCTGCAGCAATCTTGTCATTAATTGTTGGGCATTTTTCGGCCAAGGCAGCTGCAGCATTTTTATCGCCACCACCTGAACCACCGCCTGACTTGACGTAGGCCATGATGTCTTTGATCTCTCCTTCATCAACAGCTTGCGCGGCCATCCATCCAAATTGGGGGACGTACTTATCTACCAAACCTTTGATGTAGGGATCTCCTGAACCTGCCGCTGCTTGTGGATTCTGAATCCACTTGATCAGCAAAGCGTCTTTCCCCGCCCAGCGTTGGTCAATACCCTTTAAACCTGGTGCTGCAAGGACCTCCTCTGTAATCTTGTGACAAGATGCACAATTTGCCTTGAACAATTTTTCACCATTTGCAGCGTCACCACCCTCGTGAATAGAGGCGTAAGCTTGCTGAGCACTCATTCCTACCATCAACACCGCGGCGATGAGTAGTCTAAAAAATCTTTTCGAAAAGCCTGTCATTTCTAGGATTTTACAATTTTTCCAATTTGGAATCAAGCGCAAAAATAACCACAGACGTATATCATAGAACTGTCATGAGACGCATTTTTCTAATTTAAAATGATTCTAAATAAAAATGTTTTCACAAGATTTCACAGAGTGCTGATTTTGTGCGCTTTGTGTCTTTTTTTAACGGATATGAACTAAGCTAAGTGAAAAAAAACTACCTTTGAAACATGACTGAAAAATGCAAAATAATTTGTGTTCTTGTGTTGTGGTTTTTGTTTCAACCTGCCAAATCACAGCCCAATTTGTCTTATGAAACAAATTCGGGTTATGTTACGTGGAAAGTGCCCTCATCTGTTCAGGAATTGGAATTAAAATCAAGAAAGCTATCCGAACAGCCGGGCTACAGGATTCAAATTTTCATCGGTAGTTTGGATGACGCAAAAAAATTCCGACAGGACTATATTTTCAATCATCCTGGTGCATTGGTTTACCTTTCCCAAAATATACCTGACCATGTTTTGCGCTTGGGGAATTACCTCTCCAAAGTAGAAGCACGTGAGGCTTTAAAAGAGGTTCGCAAAGAAATACCCTCTTCTTTTATTGTAGACGATATGGTGGAGCCACCGAGGATTGAAATCAATTCGAATGATCAAAAAGATTGATAATCGTCAGTTGATTGCAAAAACCTAAACTTTACATTTGACAAAATAATTTTTCATGCCCATCTATCATCAATTAGGGTCCATCCCCCACAAACGACATACGGTGTTTCCAAAAGCTTCTGGAGGAATTCATTACGAGCAGCTTTTTGGCACTGAAGGATTTAGCGGAACAGCGTCACTGTTGTACCACGTGCATCGCCCTACAATGATCAAATCCATTGGCCACGCTCAGAATGTTCAACCTATTGCGGCTGTTGACAAAAACATAAGCCCATACATGATCAAAGGGTTTCAGGCTGCTCCTACAGCCGACTTTTTGGAGAGCAGGAAAGTTGTTATGTTTAACAACGATTTGCACATTAGCGTGGCTGCTCCTACATCAACCATGTCTTCTTATTTTTATAAGAATGCCGACGCGGATGAAGTGATTTTTGTTCATCAAGGAACGGGCAAACTAAGAACCTTATTGGGTAACTTAACTTTTGGCTACGGCGATTATTTGGTTATTCCCAGAGGAATGATTTACCAAATTGAATTCGACACTCCAGAAAATCGTTTGCTCATTATAGACAGTTTCAGTCCCATCGTTACTCCTCACAGGTACCGCAATGAATTTGGACAATTACTCGAACACTCTCCGTTTTGCGAACGAGATATCAGGAGACCTCAAGATCTTGAAACCCATGACGAGCTTGGTGAATTCACGATGAAAATCAAAAAACAAGGCGTTCTTCACACCCTAGTTTACGCCAGCCATCCATTTGATGTAGCTGGATGGGATGGTTACAATTATCCCTTTGCTTTTTCCATTCATGACTTTGAGCCCATCACAGGAAGAGTGCACATGCCACCTCCCATTCATCAGACATTTGAGGGGCACAATTTTGTCATCTGTTCATTTTGTCCCAGACTCTATGATTATCATCCACAATCCATCCCTGCGCCTTATAATCACAGCAACATTGATTCCGATGAAGTTTTGTACTATGTAGACGGTGATTTTATGAGCAGAAACCATGTGGAAAAAGGGTTTTTAAGTTTGCATCCAGGCGGTATCCCCCACGGGCCTCATCCAGGGGCATACGAAAGAAGCATTGGCCAAAAAGAAACGTTGGAATTGGCCGTTATGGTGGACACTTTCAAACCCCTAAAATTGACACAAGAGGCCGTGGCATGGAGCTTAGACAATTATGTACAATCTTGGTTAGAAAAATAAATTATGATAACAGATACTACCTCATTAAAACTAGAAAAGGTCTTTGCTGAAGCGCAAGACTTTTTGCCCATTTTAGGTACAGACTATGTTGAATTGTACGTGGGCAATGCCAAGCAAGCAGCTCATTATTACATGAGTGCCTGGGGATTCCAACCTGTTGCTTATGCTGGATTGGAAACTGGACTTAAGGACAGGGTTTCCTACGTGCTGGAGCAAGATAAAATCCGTTTGGTATTGACCTCTCCTTTGCAACAAGATGGACCCATCAACGCACACATCAACGCACACGGAGATGGTGTTAAAGTTGTTGCCCTTTGGGTTGATGACGCCAAATATAGCTGGGAACAAACTACTCAACGCGGCGCCAAGAGCAACATGGAGCCAGTTGTAATGAAAGACAATGAAGGAGAAGTAGTAGTTTCAGCCATTCACACCTATGGTGAGACCTTACATTACTTTATTGAAAGAAAAAACTACAATGGTATTTTCCTTCCTGGTTACCAAGCATGGAATCCAGATTTTAAAGCCACTGATGCAGGACTGCTTTACATAGACCATATGGTGGGCAATGTTGGTTGGAATGAAATGAATACTTGGGTTGACTTTTATGCCAAAGTAATGGGATTCACCCAGTTGGTCAGTTTTGATGATAAAGACATTAGTACAGAGTACACTGCACTTATGAGTAAGGTTATGGCCAATGGAAATGGTCGAATTAAATTTCCAATCAATGAGCCTGCTGAAGGACGTAAAAAAAGTCAAATCGAAGAATACATTGACTTTTACAATGGCGCAGGCGTGCAACATATTGCAGTAGCAACTGAGAACATTATTGAGACAGTCAAGCGTCTGAAGGCTGGAGGTGTTGAATTTTTATACGTTCCTCCATCCTATTATGATGACGTTTTGGATCGCGTTGGTCAAATCGACGAAGACCTTGCTCCGTTGAAAGAATTGGGTATCTTGATTGATCGTGATGATGAAGGATATTTGCTTCAACTATTCACCAAACCTGTTTTGGACCGTCCAACCATGTTCTTTGAGATCATTCAAAGAAAAGGAGCCAAAAGTTTTGGAAAAGGAAATTTCAAAGCTTTGTTTGAATCCATAGAACGTGAGCAGGAAAGAAGAGGGACGTTGTAAATCCATCTGTAATAGAACAAAAAAACCCGCAGTTGCGGGTTTTTTTTTTAATGATTTATTCTCAAGCTGCCACTCCCATGTTTCTCAAGTGAGCATAGTGTGAAGCAACAGCGCCGATGAATGTTTTATACTCATAATACTGAATACCAAATTCCTTGCAGGTGTCCTTCACGATGGCACTGATTTTAGGATAGTGAACATGAGAAATGCGCGGGAACAAATGATGCTCTATTTGATGATTCAATCCGCCAGTAAAGAAGAGTACAACTCTATTGCTGGTCGCAAAATTCGCAGTACCCTTTAACTGCGTTATGGCCCATTCATCCTTGGTTGCCTTGTCTTCAGCATTCATAAATGATGTATACTCTACGACGTGCGCAACTTGAAATACCAAAGCGATTAGAATGCCCGTTGTTGCTGCGACTATTGCAAAGCCCACCAGGGCTTTTGCCCAACCCACAACAATAATGGGAATAACCAATGCAAGAACCAAGAACCCTACTTTACCAATCCAAAAAGTCAGATGCGATTTGAAATCCAATTTTCTGAACTTTACACCCCCTACTTTTTGACTAAAATATTTTTCAAAGTCCGCCCACCAAATCCAATTCAAATAAGTCACTGCGTACAAGAAAGAGACATACCAGTGTTGGAAACGATGCATCTTCTTTTTTTCTTGGTGGGGGTTGGTTCTTATGAATGGCTCAATATCGATATCATCGTCTAATCCTTCAACGTTGGTGAAACTATGGTGCACCAAATTGTGTTTGATTTTCCAAAGATTGACATCCCCTCCCATAAAGTTAAGGCTGAAACCCATAACATTATTGACCCAAGCGTATTTTGAAAAAGAACCGTGGGCACCATCGTGCATTACATTAAAACCTATACCGGCCAATAGTAGACCCATTGATATACAAAGTAAAACACTCCAAACACCTGCAGGTACCATCCACACCATCAACCAATAATTAACTGCAGCTGCAACAATATAAAACATTGCTTTGGACCACAATTTCCAGCCTCCGGTCATTTCAATTTTGTTGTCTTCAAAATAAGCATAAACCTTTTTCTGCAAACGATCAAAAAATGGGTGCTCTTCTTGGTTGTAGGTGAATTTACTCATGTGTTAAAACTAGTTGCTTCTTTTTGCTCCACTGAAAAACTTCTTTTTTACGCCGCCTTTATTTGGTCCAGCTGAACCTGATCTTCCACCTTGAAAACCGCCGCCATGGCTATTTCCGTAGCTTGATCTGTTTCCGCTGTTTTCTGTTCTTCCTTCACCTCTTGGCTCACTTCTACGCTCTCCACCGCGATTTTCTCCACCACGATTTTCTCCACCACCAAAGCCTCTGCTCTCTCCTCTATTTTCTCCTCTGCCATCGTTGCGTCTTGCTCCACCACCTCTTGAATCATTGCGTCTTGCTCCACCGCCAAATCCTCTGCCTTTTCCTTTGTAACCTCTGCTTGGTCCACCGCTTCTGTTTCCACCACGTTGTGGTTTTTCCAACACGTCAGCCAAATCTCTCTCCGAAAGTACGAAAGGATGGTCAGTATTTTTAACAATTTCTAAATCTAAATGCTTTTCAATTTCGTGCAATATATCACGATCATCCTCACAACAAAAAGAAATTGCTTTACCTTTTGCTCCAGCCCTTCCCGTGCGGCCTATTCTATGAACATAAGTTTCAGCATTTTCTGGCATATCAAAGTTGATGACATAAGGAAGTTGATCTACATCAATTCCGCGTGATGCCACGTCTGTTGCTACCAAAATTCTGGCCTTGTTTCTTTTAAAATCACCCAAAGCTCTTGTGCGCGCACCTTGACTCTTGTCCCCGTGAATGGCGACAGCACGATAACCTTGTTCTTGTAAATCTTCCTCAACACGATCAGCTCCACGCTTGGTTTTGGTGAAAATCAATACTTGACCTTCAGCGTTGTCATCCAACCATTGGGTTAACATTGCACGCTTACGGTCTCTGCGTAAAATCACCATCTCCTGTTCAATGCTGTCCACTCTTTGCTCAGATGGAGCAATATCCAATTGCTTGGGGTCATTTAAAATTCCCATGGCCAATTTGCGAACGTCTGGCGGCATAGTTGCACTAAAGAACAACGTTTGCTTTTGCTCAGCGCACAATGATTCGATGGTCTTAATGTCATGAATAAATCCCATGTCCAACATGCGATCCGCTTCATCTAAAACCAAAAACTCAACCTTACTCAAATTGACATGACCTTGGTTGTGCAAATCCAACAAACGGCCTGGGGTAGCAATTAAAACATCCACACCACGACGAAGATTCTTGATTTGCTCATAAGCTGAAACACCTCCATAAATGACAGTGTGGCGAATGCGCATGTACTTGGAGTAATCACGCAAAGATGTTCCAATTTGCATGGCCAATTCACGTGTTGGTGCCAACACCAAAGCTTTGATTCCTTTGTCTTGGCGATTGGCCAAGCAATGCAATACAGGTAGTGTAAACGCTGCTGTTTTTCCAGTACCGGTTTGGGCGCAACCCAAAACATCGTGGCCCTCAATGGCCCACTCAATTGTTCCTTCTTGTACTGGGGTGGGATTTTCATATCCCGCATCTTTCAATGCCTTTAGGATAGACGTATCTAGTCCTAGCTCTTCAAATGACTTCATTAATAAATTTTTTTGCTGTCCGAGTTATAACAACTTCTTCCTGATTCTATCCGTAACATTTACTCGGAAAACAAAAAAAAGAAATCGTAGCCGCACAATTATTTCGGGGCAAAGATAGTGCTTATCAACAGTTTATTCACAAAAAAAATCGACCGAAGTCGATTTTAATGTTTTCCAAGTTGTATTCTTTAACAAAATTCTTCGTACACCATTTTCAAGTGTTCCGCAATCATATCGGCCGTTCTTCCTTCAATGTGGTGGCGTTCTACCATGTGCATCAACTTGCCATCTTTGAACAAGGCGATGCTGGGAGATGAAGGAGGATAAGGCAGCATATACTGTCTGGCCCTAACAACGGCATCTCTGTCTACACCTGCAAAAGCAGAAACCATCTTGGAAGGGGCCTTAGCGGTTCCTTCCAATGATTTTCTAACGCCGGGTCGCATGCTTCCTGCTGCACAACCACACACTGAATTCAAAACCATTAATACTGTCCCTGTGGAGTTGACAGCTGCATCAACAGCTTCAACAGTCATGGTTTGTTCAAATCCCAATTGATCTAATTCCGCACGCATCGGTGCTACTAATTCTGGAGGATACATTTTACTTTATTTTTTACAAATATCTGATTCTAATCTTTACACAACAGCAACTTTGGTCACTTTACTCACTTTGACCAATAACTTTGGGCACTCTGAAATAATACATGTCCTTTTGCGGGGCATTTTTCAGTGCTTCTGCCTGTGTAATGGGATGCTCTATCTTGTCTTCACGCAGAACATTGTTATTGCGTTCATTGACAAAAATCAAAGGCTCCACACCCTCTACATCCAAGGCATTGAGCTGATCTACAAAAGCCAGCATGTTGGTCAAATCCTTGATCATGGCCTCTTTACTGGTTTCATCAAATTCCAATTTGGCCAGTTCAGCCAAACGGTCAACGGTTTCTTTGTCAATTTTCATTTCTCAAACAATCTTGAATGCTCTTAAAAACTTTGTCGCGCAAACTTACAACATCTGCCTCTGTCATTCCTAGGGTTGAAATGGGTTTCAACACGGTAACCCTCACCAATTGCGGCAACGAAAAAGAAAAAAGTTTACTAGGATCTAACATTACCTTGTGGTTGTTGTGCCAGACAACAGGTACAATGGGGACTTGCTTTTCAATGGCCAATCTAAACGCTCCCGTTTTAAAAGTTCGCATGATGGGCGCTTCATCGGGAATGGTTCCCTCAGGGTAAATGGCAATGTTCTCTCCCCTGTTCAAGGCCTCACCTGCCAATTGCAATGACAGATAAGCCTCACGGGGATTGCCTCTGTGCACTGGAATATCTTGCTTTCTGAAGAACAACGAGAACAAGGGCCATTTCAGCAACTCTGCTTTTCCGATAAATAAAAAGTACCGATCCAGTACCGCGTACATAAAAACCGTATCGAGATAACTGATGTGATTGCTAGTGGCTATAAAGGCTGTTTTGGGAATAAATGATTTGTTCTTTATTACAACAGGGCAAAAAATCAGAGTTCTAATCAACCAGGACCAAAATCGCTTCAATAAAAACGCTAAAGAATATGTCTTTTTACTTTGCAACAACAACCAGAAAAAAGGGAAAAGCAACAGTAATGTCGCCCAAAATACAGCCCCTATCCAGAGTTTGTAGACAAAGTAAACTGGTCCCAACAGGGTTTTCATTGTGCCTTTACATCAATGGAAAGCTCATCCAATTGTTTTTGATCGATGACCGATGGAGCATCAATCATCACATCTCTTCCGCTGTTGTTTTTAGGGAAGGCAATGAAATCACGGATGCTGTCGGAACCACCAAACAATGAACACAAGCGGTCAAAACCGAAAGCGATTCCACCGTGTGGCGGCGCTCCGTATTCAAAGGCGTTCAACAAGAATCCAAACTGAGCTTGTGCCTCCTCTGGGGTGAATCCCAAAAGATCAAACATTCTGGCCTGAACATTTCTATCGTGGATACGAATGGATCCACCGCCTACTTCGACGCCGTTGATGACAAAATCATATGCGTTGGCATTTACAGATCCAGGATTGTTGTCCAATAAGTCAATGTGCTCTGGCTTAGGTGAAGTAAACGGATGGTGCATGGCAAACCAACGTTGTGCTTCTTCATTCCATTCCACCAATGGGAAGTCCACCACCCACAGAGGCTTAAATACGTTTGGATTTCTCAACCCCAATAAATTGCCCATGTGCAAGCGCAGCTCACCCAATTGCTTGCGGGTGGCGTGCAGATCGCCAGATAGTATTAAAATCAAATCACCTTCTACAGCGCCCATTTGCGCAGCAATTTCTTTCCATTGCTCTTGGTTGTAAAATTTGTCCACGGAAGATTTAAAAGCACCCTCTGGTTGGCACAAGCAATAAACCAAACCTTTTGCTCCAATTTGTGGTCGCTTGACCCACTCAGTCAATTCATCCAATTGTTTGCGGGTGTAATTCCCTGCACCTTTGGCTACAATTCCCAAAACGCATTGTGCCGCATCAAAAACTTGGAAACCTTTGTTTTGCATCAGCGCAGAGAGGTCGTTGAACTTCATATCAAAACGCACATCTGGCTTATCAGAACCGTAGTACTGCATGGCATCGGCGTAGGTCATGTGCGGAACATTTTCCAATTCTATTCCTTTTACATCACGGAACAAAGTTTTGACCAAGTCTTCAAACATATTGAGGATGTCCTGTTGCTCAACAAAAGCCATCTCACAGTCAATTTGGGTAAACTCCGGTTGACGATCAGCGCGCAAATCCTCATCACGGAAGCAGCGCACAATTTGATAATAGCGATCATAACCGCTTACCATCAAGAGCTGTTTAAACGTTTGAGGAGATTGGGGAAGAGCATAAAATTGCCCAGGATTCATTCGGCTGGGAACAACGAAGTCACGCGCTCCTTCTGGGGTAGACTTGATCAAATAAGGTGTTTCAATTTCCAAGAATCCCTGTTGATCCAAAAAGTTTCTGGCTACAATTCCCATGCGGTGACGGAGCATAAGGTTGTTTTTCAAAGGATTTCTGCGTAAGTCCAAGAAACGCCATTGCATGCGCAAATCATCCCCGCCATCGCTTTCATCTTCTATTGTAAATGGTGGGGTTTTAGAGGTATTGAGCAATGTAAAATCAGTGACTTGAATTTCGATATCTCCCGTAGGCATTTGCGCATTTTTCGAATGTCTTTCGATGACTATACCGGTGGCTTTTATGACAAATTCGCGGCCCCATTTTCTGGCTTCTAAACAGAGTGCTTCATGGGTTTCCATGTTGAAAGCCAGTTGAGTTATGCCATAACGATCACGAAGATCGACGAAGGTCATACCACCCAGGTCGCGGCTGCGTTGCACCCAACCGCTCAGGGTGACGGTTTGACCAATATGTTCAGCGCGGAGCTCTCCGCAGGTATGTGTACGATGCATGGTGAAAAAATTTGAAGGACAAAGATAAGGAAAGGTGGATGAGTATATCGGTGGATTGGTAAATCAGTGAATCGGTTAATCAGTAGATCGGTATATCGGTGGATCGGTGGATCAGTAAATCAGTGAATCGGTTAATCAGTAGATCAGTATATCGGTGGATTGGTAAATCAGTGAATCAGTAGATCAGTGAATCGGTTAATCAGTAGATCAGTGAATCGGTGAATTGGTAAATCAGTGAATCAGTAAATCGGTTAATCAGTAGATCAGCATATCGGTGGATGGGTGTATGGCATAACTTATATGATATTCCTATTTTTAATTTATTTCGATATTCCTCTTTTTGCTTGTGTTTTGCAATATGACAGAGAACATAAGTTACGAAAAATTGGAAATTTGGAAAGAGTCTTTGAGACTTAGTATTTTCATCTATAAAAATATTCGCAAGAGCAGGTGGACTGACGCATCATTGATACAGCAAATAAGAAGATCCATTACTTCTGTTACCCTGAATATAGCCGAGGGAATGTCCAGAAAAACCAAAAAAGAAAAAGAACATTTTTTGACCATTGCATTTGCCTCATGCATGGAAACCAGAGCCACACTCAGAATCATCCAAGAACTCAATGATCAAGCATTTGATATCGACAAGCTCATAGAGGAAACAGGTATTTTATCCAGAAGAATTTCAGCATTTCGTCAAGTTGTAAACTAAATACCCCATTCAATTCCACCCATATACTGATTCACCGATCTACTTATTCTCTAATTTACCGATTCACTAATCTACCGATCTACCGATCTACCGATCTACCGATCTACTAATCTACTGATCTACTGATTTTCCAATCCACCGATTCACTGATCTACCGATTTACTGATTTACTGATTTACCGATGAACCATTTCACTTTTGTAGGAAATTTGCAATGATTTGGAGTTCGTAATTAATCTTTCTCAACGCACACTATCACATAAATATCTCCAACCAATCCAATAAAGATTAACTTTGAGATATGAAAATGGTTGTCGATTATCTGAGTTCTATTGATCCTGTATGGGCGGCATTTTATGCAACATGCTTTACATGGTTGGTGACTGCCGCGGGGGCCGCGCTTGTTTTTCTTTTTAAAACGCTGCACCGCAGATGGCTTGATGGCATGTTAGGATTTACGGGGGGAGTAATGATTGCGGCTAGTTTTTGGTCGTTATTAAATCCTGCCATAGAAATGAGCCCGGGTGAAGGTTTTGTCAAAGCCATTCCAGCAGCTGTTGGTTTTGCTGCAGGTGCGCTGTTTCTCTTCTCATTGGACAAATGGCTTCCCCATTTGCATTTGAATTTTCCAGAGGAGAAAAAAGAGGGTGTCAAAACCAACTTGCAAGGAACCATCCTTTTGGTGCTGGCCATCACCTTGCACAATATTCCAGAAGGCTTAGCGGTAGGGGTTTTATTCGGAGGTGCTGCAGCTGGTGTTCCAGAGGCCACCATCGGAGGTGCAGTAGCACTGGCAGTGGGTATTGGTCTTCAAAATTTCCCTGAAGGCATTGCTGTTTCTTTCCCCTTGCGTCGGCTAGGTTTATCCCGCAAAAAGAGTTTTTTCTATGGACAACTTTCTGCCATTGTTGAACCCATTGCGGGTGTGATTGGCGCCTTGGCCGTGATGCAAATGTTGCCCATTCTTCCCTATGCCTTGGCCTTTGCCGCGGGGGCCATGATTTATGTTGTGGTAGAGGAAGTTATTCCTGAAACCCAACAAGACAAATACACAGACATTGCCACCCTTGGATTCATTGCAGGATTTCTAGTGATGATGATGCTGGATGTAGGACTGGGTGCATAAGATCCATTATGGTAGCGTATAACGGAATCATTGAAAATGCAGGCGGAGGGGGAGCCTTCATTCTTTTTCCATTTGATACAATGGCATTGTTTGGTAAAAAGAATCTCATTCCTGTTGTTGTCACTTATGACAACAAGATAGAATACCGTGGCCGAATAGCCAATATGGGGAAAGGCCCCATGATTCCGATATTAAAAGACATCAGAATTCAATTGGGAAAGGAATTTGGAGACAGTGTATGTGTGCAAGTTGTCCTGGATACCCAAGAACGAAAAATAGAAATACCCATGTGGTTAAAGTCCGTTTTTGTTCAGCATTCTGGAACAGAAGCAACTTTTAAAAAATGGAGCTACACCCAACAGAAAGAAAATATCAGATTCATTGAAGAAGCCAAAAGGGAAGAAACAAAGCTCAAACGCATGCAGGCATTGATTGACAAATTAATCGCATCATGAAAACCATTACACTGATCCGACACGCTCACGCAGAAGCAGGAATAAATAAAATTGATTTGCATCGTCAGTTATCTGCAAGAGGAAAGGAAGAGGCAAAAAGGCAAAGTGAAAAGATGACACTGCCTGACGATGCCGTGCTTTTCATCAGTCCCTCAGAAAGAACACTTGAGACTGCATCGTATTGGCTTAAGAAACAACCTAATCTGCGCCAAAAAATCGTTTCTGATTTGTACAACGCCGATCTGGAAACGCTCCTGAATTGCATAGAGGAGCATGCGGATGAAAATCACTTGGTTGTTATAGCGCACAACCCAGGCATTAGTGAATTGTACCAATATCTCACTGGACTGTGGACCGCTTTTGAACCCTGTACAGTAGCTCTTTTGCAAAGGGAAACGGATACTGAATTAATCGTCAAAGGAAAAGCCACTATCTTGGCCTATAAAATTCCCGGAAACAATGAATAAAGAACGCAATTTTTGGCTCTGGATCATACTGATTGTTGCCTCATTGGGCTTGATTTATTTGTTTAGAAAAATTCTGTTGTTTGTTGTTTTGGCTGCTGTTGTTGGGTTCATCGGTGACCCCATCGTTGACCAATGGGAGAAGTTAAAATGGGGAAAATTCAGATGTCCCAGATGGGTTGGTGCGCTTATTACCCTGGTCATGATGATTGCGGCATTGACCGGAATTGTATTGCTGTTTATGCCATTGGTACGTTCTGAAATTGATATGATCTTATCCTTGGATCCTTTTATTATTGAAAAAAACTTAACTGAACAGTTTCCAGCGCAAATGAATTGGTTGGAGCAAATGGGATATGGGCATGATGCTTTTGCTGAACTCCTCAGAGAAGTGCAAGCGAAATTGAGTTTTAACTACTATGCGCAATACTTTGAAAATCTTTTGGGATGGTTGTTCAGCATTATCGGCGGATTTATTTCTGTGGTATTCATGTCCTTTTTCTTTTTGAAGGATGAGGAATTGTTTTACAAAATTCTGCTCTCTATTACTCCTGATGAGCATGTAGACAAAATGAAAAACATTGTTGTTCATACCAAAAAAACGCTGTCCCGTTATTTCGGAGGTTTGATCATTCAAATATTGTTGATGATTGTGATGGTTGGTATTGGACTGAGCATCGCGGGAGTGTCCAATGCATGGTTGATAGCGCTATTCTCCGGAGTATTCAATGTTATCCCTTATTTAGGGCCATTGATTTCATTTGGATTTGCGATGGTCATTGGCATGTCTACTGGACTGACCATGGGAGGCCAACTATCCGATTTGTTTTGGGGCATCATCATCGTCTACTCGATTGCCCAGACGCTGGATGCCTTCATCATTCAACCTTTGATCTTGGGAGGCAGTATTCGCGTGCATCCATTGGAGCTATTTATTGTGTTAATGGCAGCAGCAACTGTAGGCGGTATTCCAGCGATGGCGGTTGCTCTGCCTGTTTACACCATCTTAAGAATTGCAGCTCGAGAATGGCTGATAGAATTCAAGTGGGTAAAGAATCTGACCAAGAACATGTAAAATTAAATTGAATCACAGGGTCATACTGCAGTATCTTTGAATCCCGTAACACTATTTTCTTTTTACGGGAATGTCCAATAACACTAAATACATCTTTGTCACCGGTGGGGTAACTTCATCTTTGGGCAAAGGAATCATCTCCGCCTCATTGGCTAAACTATTACAAGCCAGAGGTTTTAAGGTCACTATTCAAAAATTAGATCCTTATATCAACATTGATCCAGGTACACTCAATCCCTATGAACACGGCGAATGTTATGTCACCGATGATGGTGCCGAAACGGATTTGGACCTTGGACATTACGAAAGATTTTTAAACGTTGCCACCTCTCAAGCCAACAATATCACTACCGGAAGAATTTACCAAAGCGTGATTGAAAAGGAACGTAGAGGTGAGTATTTGGGCAAAACCGTTCAGATTATCCCTCACATCACGGATGAGATCAAACGATGCATTCAAATATTGGGTAATAAAAAACAATTTGATTTTGTCATTACTGAAATTGGTGGAACAGTGGGAGATATCGAGAGCTTACCGTACATCGAAACGGTAAGACAATTGATGTGGGAAAAAGAAGAAGATTGTATTGTAATACACCTTACGCTTGTTCCTTACCTCGCTGCTGCGGGCGAGTTGAAAACAAAGCCTACGCAACACAGCGTCAAAATGCTATTGGAAAATGGTGTTCAACCTGATATCTTGGTTTGTCGCACCGAGCACCCCATACATCCTTCCATTCGATCTAAGATTGCTAAGTTTTGCAACGTCACAACTGACGCGGTGATTGAAAGCATTGATGCTCCCACCATTTACGATGTTCCATTGTTGATGCAAAAGGAAAAGTTGGATGAGGTGGTACTGAAAAAGTTAAAAGTAAAATCCACACAAAAACCCAATTTGACGCAGTGGAATAAATTTTTAAAGCGCTATAAGGAACCAAAACATGAGGTGAACATTGGATTGATTGGTAAATATGTTGAGTTGAAGGACGCCTACAAATCCATTGCGGAAGCCTTTAATCATAGCGGGTCCGCCAATGAAACCAAAGTGAACGTTCATTGGATTCACTCAGAAAATTTGTTCTCTAAAAACGTTTCCAATACCATCAAAAATTTGGATGGAGTATTGGTAGCTCCCGGTTTTGGTTCAAGAGGGATTGACGGAAAAATTGAGGCCATCAAATTTGTCCGAGAAAACAATATTCCATTTTTTGGAATTTGCTTGGGTATGCAAATGGCTACCATAGAATTTGCAAGAAACGTGCTGGGATGGAAAGATGCCCATAGCACAGAGATGAAGGAATACACCAAACATCCTGTTATTGCCTTGATGGATGAGCAAAAAACCGTCGTCAACAAAGGAGGAACCATGCGTCTTGGCTCATACACTTGTCAATTGGATAAAAAGTCCAAAGCCTATAAAGCTTATGGCCAGGAGATCATTGAAGAGCGGCACCGCCATCGCTATGAGTTCAACAATGCCTACAAAGCGGATTTTGAAAAAGCGGGATTGCGCTGCACCGGAATGAATCCCGACACCGGATTGGTGGAGGTGATTGAGATTCCATCACACCCTTATTTTGTGGCTGCACAATACCATCCAGAGTACAAGAGCACTGTGATGAATCCACATCCATTATTTGTTTCTTTTATAAAGGCTGCATTGCAATACAAGAAAAGTAAATCCAATAAAAAGTCGTAATGTCCAACGAAAAAATTGAGGCGTATTTGGCTGCACTCCCCGAGGAACGCAAAGTGGTGATAGAAAAAATCATTGCCATCATGAAAAAAAATCTTCCCAAAGGATTTTCGATGGATTTCAGTTACGGGATGATTGGATTTTGCGTGCCTCATGATTTATACCCCAAAGGATATCATTGTGATCCTAAAATTCCGCTTCCCTTTGTTTCCGTTGCCTCGCAAAAGAATTTCATTGCCCTCTATCACATGGGTATCTATGCAGAACCCCAATTGCTTCAATGGTTTCAAGACGAATATCCCAAGCACGTTAAAAGCAAATTGGACATGGGGAAAAGTTGTATTCGTTTTAAGAAAGTCGAAGAAATTCCATACAATCTTATTGGTGAGTTGATGAAAAAGATGACCCCCAAAGATTGGATTTCGCTCTACGAAAGTAAGTTTGTCAAATAAATCAACGAGAAAGACATTCCCAAATCAATCTTAAGTCCTTAGACCAATGGTAGTCTTTGGCGTACAACATGTCTGCCTTTTCACTATCTTGATTAGGCTCTGAAGCCGCAGAGGGATTAAAAAAACCAATGGGTAATGAGGGTAATGAGGGCACATGGTTAGAATAGCTCACCCATGATTTTTGTCTAAACAGTACCTGGATGGACCAATGTCCCAACTTAAATCCAAATTTCTTCATCCAAATCCAACCCGTTGTCATTAAAAACAAAGAGACCAAAACATCCAATAATCGCTTCTTCCGCTGATTCTCTTTGCTCGCAATGCTATTCAACTCCACAATAGGCGTATGGTACACTCCATCAATGGTTTGACTTCCGATAAGAAAATACGTTTCAGGAGGTGCAATTTTCATCTCAATTTGCAATGAGGACAATTGACTCATCGCTGAAATGATTTCCTCACTGGTCAAATCTTTGGCACAAAACACAACGGTATTCCACTCTTCAATTCGAATTTTTGAAGACAATGCATGACCACTCAGCAGTTCTCTAAAATTCAAAGGAGACAAATCAACGGTGTTTTCAGCATAATGTGAAAGGAGTGATTTCACCCGAGATGACTCCGTTGTTTCACCGATAATCAAAACTTTTTTTACCTCGGCTAATCCACGGGATTGCCATTTCTGAAGCAGCCTGCGCAAGGTCCAAAAAACGACCATGGCCAATAGAGATCCCACAATGATTAACAACCTGCTAAAGCGCCAAGTCTCGGGAAGTAAACTATACAGCACAAGCAGAAAAAATCCAGCACGTCCCAAAGCTTTTACCACGCCCTGTGTCTTAAATGGTGTGTCGTACAATCCTTGAATCCATCCCTGGATGAGCCAAAACAAGCCTGCAATACAAAAAGCAGGAATGGCAATATTGTCTCTTATAACAATTCCTGTAACATCTGAATACAATGACTTCAATAACCACCAAACGGATAAAGTAACCCCAATGTCCATAATGGGAAGGAAGCTTTTTTGGACAATCCGCTTACCAAAGCTAATGCCGGCCCTCATCCAAATGGCTACTTTTATCATCCAATGAAACCACTTGGCATAAGAACCTCCGAAGTGTTTATTGGCAAATATTTCCATCGCTTGATAAAAGACGTAGACATAATTCAAACTTCCCTTCTTGGTGCTTTCTCCCTTGTAATGAATGATGCGCGTATCAGCTAGGTAGTGATTTTTAAATCCACCTTGCAGAATTCGCCAACTCAAATCAATATCTTCCCCGTACATGAAAAATTCCTCGTCCAACAAACCCACTTTATCCAATGCAGATTTTCGCATAAACATGAATGCGCCGGATAAAATTTCAATTTCTTGATTGTCTTCTTTTGAAAGATGACCCAAGTAATAATGATTGAAAAAAGCGGATCGGGGAAACAATCTATAAATGCCTGATATTTTAAAAAAGGAAGTTGAAGGAAAAGGAATTCCCCTTTTTGACTCCTCTAAAAACTGCCCTTTCCCATCCACCATCTTTACTCCCAATGCACCCGCGTCAGGTCTTTCATCCATGAATTGAATGCACTTTTTAAAAGTATCCTCTTCCACCAAAGTATCAGGATTCAGGAGCAAAACGTACTCACCTTTTGCCACACGCATGGCTTGGTTGTTGGCCCTAGAAAAACCAACATTTTCTGTATTGACGATTAATTTTACCCAAGGAAACTTCTGCTGCACCATGGCTACAGAATCGTCTTTCGAAACATTGTCAACCACAAAAACTTCTGCATCAATACCTTTGAGGGCCTGTTGCACACTGTGCAAACATTGCTCTAAAAAATATTGAACGTTGTAATTAACAACAACAACAGAAAGTTTCATCATTATCGTTTCAACGTGTTTTCATAGGGAGTACGGTGCACAATGCTTCTACCCAAGGTTACCTCATCGGTATATTCCAATTCCCCTCCCACAGCCACTCCGCGGGCAATGTTGGAAATCTTGACCTCTGTTTGGGCCAGTTTTTTGTAAATGTAAAATGAGGTGGTTTCCCCCTCCATGGTGGCATTCAGCGCTAAGATTACTTCATTGACACCTTGTGTATCAATCCGTGATAAAAGTGTTGTCATGTTCAAGTCCGATGGGGCTATTCCGTCCATTGGTGAAATTAAGCCTCCCAAAACGTGATAAACTCCGGTAAATTGTCCTGTGGACTCAATGGCCATTACATCTCTAATGTCTTGCACAACGCAGATTGTTTCTTTACTGCGCATGGGGTTTTTACAAATATCACATGTATCGTCATCACACAACTGATGGCAAGTTTGACAAGATTTAATATTCTGCTTGGCTGCCGTCAATGCCTGCGCAAAATGGTTCACTTCCTCCTCTGATTTCCTCAACAAGTGCAGTACGAGGCGCATAGCCGTCTTTTTGCCTATCCCTGGTAGGGTGGCCATTTGCTCAGTGGCATCTTCAATCCATTTAGATACGGTCTGCATGCTTCAAAGATAAGGATTCTGCTATCCGCACTCCATCGATGGCTGCTGAAATAATCCCTCCTGCATATCCCGCGCCTTCAGCACAAGGATAAAGTTGGGGTACTTGCGGATGGGAGAGTAAAATTGGATCTCGTGGAATTCTAACAGGTGATGACGTGCGAGATTCTGGCGCCACCAAGATGGCATCGGCATGCACATAGGTTTTCATTTTTTTACCTATCTGTTCAAAACCTTTTTTCAAAGATTTGGCTATGAAAGGAGGTAAAATTTCGTGCAGATTTCTGGACACCACACCGGGTAAATAAGAACATGAAGGCAAATGCTTACTGGTTTTATTTTGAAGAAAATCTACCAGTCTTTGAGCCGGTGCTTGTTGTGTTTTGCCTCCGGAAATCCAACATGTGTTCTCAACATGCTGCTGAAAACGCAATCCTGCCAGCGGACCAAATTGATGGAACTCTGGTATGTCTTCCCACATTACCGGAACAACTATCCCCGAATTGGCCCAAGGATTATTGCGCTTGCTTGGCGACCAACCATTGGTCACGACTTCTTCTTTGCCCGTTGCGCACGGGGCTATGATTCCACCTGGACACATACAGAAAGAATAAACTCCTCTTCCCTCCACCTGCTCCACCCAGGCATAGGCCGCAGGAGGTAAGGCATCATGTCTCACTTCACAATGGTATTGCTGAGAATCGATAACGGATTGCGGATGTTCAACACGCACACCCAAAGCAAAGGACTTGAATTCAATCTCAAAACCTTTTTTGTACAATAATTCAAAAACATCTCGCGCACTATGCCCTGTTGCCAATACAATATCATGAAAAGAAAACCAATTTCCTTCTCCATCAGCAGCTTGAACATCTTTGTTTTCATTGACTTTAAAGTCAACAAATTTTTTCGAAAAGTGAACCTCGCCACCTGAAGCAATTATCTGCTCTCTGATTTGCGTTATTACCTGGGGCAATTTATTGGTACCAATGTGCGGATGACTTTCAATGAGAATATTTTGATCCGCTCCAAATTGCACCAAAGATTGAAGGATAGACTTGACATCACCTCGTTTGGTAGAACGGGTGTACAATTTACCATCAGAGTAAGTACCCGCTCCGCCCTCTCCAAAACAATAATTGGATTCTGGATTCACCTCTTGGTTCTTAGTAATGGCAGCCAAGTCTCTGCGTCTTTGTCTCACATCATGGCCTCTCTCCCAAACAATGGGTTTTATTCCCTTTTCAATGAGCTTCAAAGCACAAAAAAGTCCAGCAGGTCCTGAACCCACAATCAAAACCTGAATGGGCGATTGAGACACGTTGGGATATTGAATGGGCAAAAGGCCTAATCCCTGTTCTTGGTGACCATTTATGGCTATTTGTAGCCTAAAAACAGGTCGCTTACGGGCGTCTATACTGGATTTTACTATAGTGCTCGACCAACTTTCTGGATCAACCCCTGCTTTTTTGCAAGCCAATTGGTGGATCCAATGAACGTCGTCCCTTTGTTCGGGCGTCACTACTATTTCTACTGTTTGATTCATGTCAGTCTATTCAACCGAAAGCAACAAAGATAGTCCAATGACCCACATAGATTTCCTATCTTCGTCGCTTGATTATGGATAAAGAAATTGCCATCCCTTTTGAGCAAGGAAACCTCACCAAAGAGGAGGTACTCAAGCTCTATGAAGCCATCTTGCTTCCCCGTATGATTGAAGAAAAAATGTTGAGTCAATTGCGTTTGGGAAAAATTTCCAAATGGTTTAGCTCATTCGGTCAAGAAGCCATTTCCGTAGGAATCACGGAAGCCATGGAACATGATGAATTCATATTGCCCATGCACCGAAACCTAGGGGTATTTACCTCTCGACAACTGGATTTGGAACAATTGTTTGCCCAATTTCAAGGTAAAAAAACAGGATTCACCAAAGGTCGTGACCGCTCTTTTCACTTTGGGACCAAAGCCCATCACTTGGTAGGTATGATTTCCCACCTTGGCCCTCAGTTGGGGATAGCCGATGGAATTGCCTTGGCGCAAAAACTAGAAAAAAATCCCAAAGGCACCGTGGTTTTTTCCGGAGATGGCGGAGCCAGTGAAGGCGACTTCCATGAAGCACTCAATGTTGCCGCTGTTTGGCAATTGCCTGTGATTTTTGCCATAGAAAACAACGCCTGGGGACTATCCACGCCGAGCAATGAACAATTTCGTTGCAAGCAATTCATTGATAAAGCCATAGGATACGGTATTCCTGCAGAGGATGCTGTACAAATCAACGGGAACAATATTCTTGAAGTGTATTCCACTGTCAAGCGTTTACTCGAGAGTATTAGGCACAATCCCAGGCCCATTATTCTTGAATTGATGACCTTCCGTATTCGTGGGCATGAAGAAGCCAGCGGGACCAAATATTATCCTCAAGGATTAATTGATGAATGGACAAAAAAAGATCCTGTAGACAATTTTGAAAATTGGCTTATAGCACAAAAGTATATTTCTCTTAACGATGCAGAAGCCATGCGTGAGGGAATCAAGCTCAAGATCAACAATGCATTGAAAACCGTGTATGCATTGCCTGAAATAACTCCTGATGAAATGGAAGAGCAAAGAGATGTTTTTGCCCCATTCCATCAAACTCCAACATCCCCTGTTGGCCATAAAGTCAACATGCGATTCATCGATGCCATCACCGATGGGTTAAGAGAGTCTATGAAAAAGCACGACAACTTGGTGTTGATGGGACAGGACATTGCTGAATATGGCGGAGTGTTTAAGGTAACAGAGGGATTTGTGGAAACCTTCGGCAAAGACAGGGTTCGCAACACTCCGTTGTGTGAATCGGCTATAGTGGGTGCAGGTTTGGGATTGAGCATCAAAGGTTGGAAAGCCATGGTGGAAATGCAGTTTGCTGATTTTGTTACTTGCGGATTCAATCAAATCGTCAATAATTTGGCCAAGCTCCATTATCGATGGGAAGAAAACGCAGATGTCGT
>JACCED011909393.1_pt1 | contig 86765 bp, 89 predicted proteins | sample 7455021 | NCBI WGS metagenome assembly JACCED01 (sample SAMN15323456, study PRJNA562643) | freshwater metagenome | isolation source: river surface water | place: USA:Blue River Watershed | collected 2017-08-19 | reverse complement strand
GGCTGATTGTTTTCCATAGATAACTCCTTGCAGTTATTTATAGATTAGCATCTAACCATTCTTTAATTAGTTGACATAGTACAATTCTGGATATTCTACAATTACGTGAACTCCGCCTTGCTCATAGGCTGTTTTGTAAGTGGATAGAATATCGTCTTTGTTTAGCAAGTTATGAAACTGGATATGCGGGCACATGCTTTTAAATTCTTCAAAGTAGTTACCCTTGTGTTGGTGTCCCGGGTCCAGCGGCTTGTCGCTGCCCTTGCCCAGTCTAATAATCAAATTAACCTTGCTGCCAGTCATTAGCTCAAACTTGTCCACGTGATTGATTAGTTGGTTGGCTGCAAGAATAATAAAGTCCCAGCGTGGGTAAAAAGTAATAACTGTTTTACCTGTCATAGCCATACCCAAACTCATGCCCATTTGTGTTTCTTCCATTACAGGAAGCTCGATCATTTTGTCTTTGGATACATTGCCTAGTGTAGTGCTCATTGGGTTTCCAGCGTAAACAATTTGCTGTCCAATAAACACTGTGTTGTCTTTTTCGCCCAGAAAGGTCATTGCTTCTGTTAGCGCATCCTTATAGGGTGTTAGTTGTGGTCCTGTCATTTTAGTCCTTTGTTAATCTTATAGTATGCCTTTTGACTCTAGTAAAGGATACAATCTCTTGTCGCACCAATATTGGGCGCCTGCTGTGCCGGGATGGAATCCGTCTGGATTAAAAGCATTATTATCAAACTTTTTTCTATCCTCGTGTGTTACTTTATAAACTTGATCCCGGGGCACATCAATAAGTTCATGTAGAGTTTCAAACATGCCTTCTGTAATTGTATTGTCAAAGTCAAATTGTTTGTACAAGTAATTAATAATTTGATGATTCTTATTTTGTTCAATGTCTTGATAAACATGATCCATGAAGAATTGATTAAACAGTTTAATACCTTTTAGTCGGCAAAAGTTTTGCAAATTAATAATGTTTTCCAAGCTGCCGTGTACTTTGCCCACGCCGCCGCCATGAAAGCCGTCCAGCATATAGTACTGCTGTACAAAAGGCATATTGCAATCACTGCCGTTAACTGTAGAATACCAACCGCCTGCGGGATTATAGGGAAATTCGTCTCCGTTGGCTGTTTTAAAATACTTTGGATTATCGCCAACACTGTTCTTTAAATCTATGCAAACCGGATCCATGCCACCGTGGAAATAAACCATACCTTCAGTTAATTGACGAATTATTTGCTCATTGTCAATATACCAAGACTTCCTAAACGTTCCGCTCCACATTACAACTACTAGAATATCTGCAGGGTCAACGCCTTGTTCTAATAATTCAATAATGGTCATGGAAACTTTTTTCTGTATCATTTCTTGACCCTGGCCATTGTGCCCTGTGTGTAATGCTTGCAATTCTGGATAGCGAGCTTGCAGTTTGTATTCCAATAGCTCAATCCATCCGGGACGCAACACCGGCACCCATTGATGGCTAAAGCTGCATCCCCCGGTAATTAGATATTTCATTTGTAACCTAATTTCGTTAAATGATTAATAATATTTTCTGCCATTACTTGATGGCAGCGTAGGCTCGGGTGATGGTCCTTTGGCGTGTCAACAAAGCTGTCAGTGTCGTTTCTAATTACCATTTCTGGATGTGCTATCATTAATGCTTCCATAGAATTGTATGTATTACCCATATATTCAATACGCATCAATCTTTCTAGCAACCAAGGATCTCGGCTGATCCTGTCGATATATTCGCCGCCGGTGGCTTCGTGGTTATTAAACTCTGGCCACAAGATAATAGTTGTTTTGACTCCGTGTCTTTCGAAGTCTTGTAAAAATGCTTTTACACGGGCAATGTTTTCGTCAATATAATTAGACACCCATTGTTCCCATGTTAAGTTTTGCATCTTTAGCCAACGTGCAAAACGCTCGGGCCATTCTTCTGCTCCGGGCCCTCCCAAGACAATGTTCATGGGAATATCATAACGCTCGTCGTCAATTTCAACTATAAAATTGTCCCTGTGCCATTGTGTTAGCTGAAAGAATACATGTCCGAATTCACTATAATCAAAGACCTTGTTAGTGGTATCGTTTCCCAGCGGTCTCTCATTAAATGAACTGTCCCACCAACGAATAGCACTCAAATTAGATCCACCATTCCATTTGTGTACAACTTCCCACGTTTTAAAATGATTAGCCACTAAACGTGGGAATCGAACTGATTCCATATAACGTAGATGCGCTTCTTTGACCAACTCAGCACGATATTGATCCGGAGGAGGCTCTTGCAATGTAGGCAAGTTGCTGTAATAATACAGGCCCTGTCCCCATGTAAAACTACATCCAGCAAATAATAGTCCTTTGACTACTCGTGCATCTTTCTTAGGTATCATTTGTTTCCGGTATCCTTAGGCCAACTGATTTCCCAGTCTTTAAAGTCTGCTGCTAGACAGTCTACTTTATAGTCCTTACGTCCGCCCACGCTTTCTTGAATAACGTTTTTAGCTGTGTTGCGAATACCGTTTAGGCCGTGTGTTAGTTCAAGGTTGTTGCCATCCTTGATGCCACGACGGTAATTGCTTTCGTTGTGCCAAATGTGCAAGTTCATTTGACTGACGACTACAATAGCTCTAACCACATCGGCTGTTAATTTAACATCCTTTTCGTTTAGAATAAGTTGAATGTCGTGTACAATGTCAGCAATTTCTTCGCTGTACTCTTGTTTGTATTCTGGGATGAAAACTTCTTTAAGCTGTACAATGCTTAGACGATCCACTAAGTCGCCTAATGTATGCAAGTATTTTCTTTCGCTCATAAATTTGTAAAATTCCTATTATTAAAAGGAATGGTCATTTGATATGCACTAATTAATTGCTTAATTCCATAGTCCAAATCAAATATTGGTCGCCATCCTAAACTTTCTAACTTAGCGTTAGACACAATATAATTACGCTTGTCAAAGTCTTGTTTAAATTCGTCTTGTTTAATTACCAGTGTTGGGATATGTTTTTTGATTTTTTCAGCAAGTTCTAATTTACTTAGGTTTGCTGTGCTTAGTCCCACGTTGTAAACTTCGCCGCGGCACTGTTCATAATTATCAATCATGAATTCAAATGTGCGGGCAATGTCTTGTACGTGAATATAGTTGCGTTTGAAATGTGCTTCAAACAATACTAGATATCCATCTACTACACTTTTGTAAACAAAATCATTAACTAGCAAGTCTTGACGCATACGAGGGCTTACACCAAACACTGTGGCCAGGCGTAGGATAACACCATTGCCTTTGCGTAGCACGTAATCTTCTGCGTCGCATTTAGTTTGTGCATACAAGCTCAAGGGCTTGAATGGACTTTCCTCTGTGATGATGTCTTCGCTGCTGCCATATTGACTATTTGTGTTAGGCAGGATTAGCTTTTGATCCGGACGTAGTGCATCGACAATGTGTGCAATTTGTTCAAAGTTTACCTGCACTGTTAAGTCAGGATTGGCTTGACAAGCTGGCATGCCCACAATTGCTGCCAAAGGAATAATAACGTCTGCTTGGCTAACGTGTTCGATTAACATGTCAGTGTCACGCACATCGCCCAATACAAAATTGAAATTGGGCTGTTTAAAAAGATGCAGCAAACTTAATTGCTTGTACATCAAATTATCTAGTACAGTAACACTGTGGCCTTTAGATAATAAATGTTCAGCTAGAGTAGAGCCGAGATAACCGGCTCCGCCTGTAATCAATACTTTCATTTATTAAATTCTTCTTTATTAGCTAAGTACCAATCGTATGTTTTCTTAAGTCCTTCTTCTAAAGAGACTTTAGGAGCCCAACCTAGCGCCGACATGATCTTAGTGCTGTCAATTTTACGCACAGGAATCATGCTGGGCTTGCCGCTAACATATTCAATTGGATTTGTATTATTAACAAGTGCTCGCATCTTGTTCATAACTTCATTAACGCTATAAACAGTGTTGGAACCAATGTTAAATGTGTCGTGTGTTTCTTGCTTTTCGATGACCATTTGCAGTGCTTCCACAAAGTCGTCAATGTATAGCAAGTCACGTAGTTCGCTGCCATCACCCCAAATTTGAATGGGGTTTAGATTGTCTGCTACTTTGCGAATAGTTGCAGGAGTAACGTGGCACTTGCCAAAGTCAAACTTGTCATGCGGACCATATAGGTTAGCAGGACGAATAACAATGGTCAGCATCTTGTTAGGCAAGTATTTGGAATACAGTTCACACTGAACTTCTGCATAACGCTTCATCCAACCCACTGGGAAATACACTGGGTAAGGCTCGTCAAACAAAAAGTCTGTTTCGCGAACAGGTTCATCGCCTTTTGGCGGATAAACGGTGTTGCTGCTGATAAAGATATACTTTTTAACATTGTTGCGATAAGCTGCATCAATTAAAAAGTTATTCATTGCCACGTTGGGTGTAACGTGTGCCAAGGGATCTTGTACAGTGTCAACGGCGTTACTGGTGCTGGCTGCTGCATGAATAACAACATCGCAGTTCTTGGTAACTTCTAAACAATCTTCATAGGTGCGTAGATTGCCTAGTACGTATTCAACTTTATCGTGTTTGACACGCGGTTGTCTTGTGTGCAAGTGTACACGAATATTTTTATATCCTTGCTCAACTAATCTATTTGTTAAGTTTTGCCCAACCAGGCCAGATCCGCCCGTAATTAAAATTCTTGAATTTTTATCCATTTTTAGTCCTATAGTAATTCTGTGCTAGTAGTATATATCTTTGACAAACAGTTAAATTGTTTGGCTATAATATTGCATTGTTTTACGTATGCCGTCTTTGAGCGCGGTATTGGGCAGGATGCCGTACTTAATTTGTTTTTCAGGATCAAGTCTGCGAATTAAATCGCCATTGGGCTTGGTAGTGTCCCAAACAATATTCTTAACTTGTCCTGTAATTGCTGCATATTCGCTGACAATAACTTCAATTGTGTCTTTAATGCTGGTAGCAGTTGCGCTGCCGAAATTAATAATATCATTAACTTCTTTTTTAACAACATCGATTGCAGCCTGTGCAACATCTTCGCTAAACACAAAGTCACGTTTAGGACTGCCATCGCCCCAGCATACAATATCGTCACCCGCTACATTGAATATTTTCCAAGTATTGGAACCAATTACAGTAGCTTCGGGGCTGAAATTATCATATAAGCCGTAAATGTTTGCAGGGCGAATAATGGTCCAGTTTTTCCAGCCATATTGAATTCCCAGTGCTTCTAAACTTAATTCACCCATGCGCTTGGTCCAGCCAGGATACCAATCGTTACGGCCGGGCATTGTGTTCCAAACATCATCTTCACGCATAACGTCGCTGGGCTGATAAACACCCACGCTGCTCATATATACAAACCAACCCACTTGTGCATCGTGTGCTGCTTTGATAACGTTTGTGTTAAACATTAACATGGGGAACAAATAGTCTGCGGGCTGTTTGGCAGCACGAGCAGGGCTACCTTTAACGCCAGCAATGTGTAGCACAATGTCTACTGTTCTATTTTTAAACAATTGTTCACATTGATCCATATAAGTTAAATCAACTTGTTCCAGCACAAGGGCATCGCCAAATCGTTCTTTAAGCTCTTTTAGCTTGGGCACCATTCGAATATCTACTGCAATAACTTGTGCAGCGCCTTCGGCCAAGCATTTTTCCACTGTGGGAATACCCACTAGTCCGCCAGCGCCGGTTATGAGCACTGTTTTATTTTTTAATTCCATAATTTACCTTAACAAATTTAATTCTTCTAACGGATCGAAATGTGTATATTCGCTAATTAATTTTTGATTGTGCAATAATATATCAGTTAAGCTGTAATATAAATTGTGCATTTCTTCCATGCTCATGGCTTTTAAACGTAGAATTTCTTTTTTAATAACTGCAAAGCGTTCTACGGGATCCAAGATTTCGTCATAGCTTTCGTCAATGACATGTCCAAATGTTTTAAAGCCAAGTTCTTTTAGCTTGGCCAGGGCACGCCAACCGCCTACGTGTATAAAGGGCTGTAGGTTAAGCATGGGGCGCCATGTTTTTTCGCTGAGGAAACAACTGGGCTCATTGCCCAGTCTCGTTTCAGATACAATGTGAAAATATGTATTAGCATACAAATCTTTTCTATTGTTATCCACTGTGGCAAAACTTTGCTTTTCTTCAGGAGTCAAATGCTGTGTGTCAATTTCGTAGGGCATGATTGCAGCCATGCGCGGCGCAAATAAAATGTCATCGTTGGGTTCTTCCCAGAAATTCTGCATGTCCTGTATAATGTTTTCAGGATAGGGCATGGACACAAAACTCCATGTGCTGTCCGATAATAAATCATACTTTAGGGCAGTGTACAGCATGGCCAGTCTATGCGGTCTATTGATAATTCTATTAAAGCAAAGAAAACGCTTTGGGCGGCGCACTGTGGGATCTAAATCTTCTGGGCGAACTAGATCACTAACATAACCCAAGCCTGTGACTGTGGGATAATTATGATAGTTTTCCGCAGCCTGTGTCAAACTTAAAATACTAGACAAATAAACAGACTTTGAAGGTCTGTCTGCTGCAAATGAGCTAAGTGGTTTATTACCTTGTAGCCAAACAATTTGTTCTGACGGAACACCCAGTTCATCAAGTTTGCGCTCTATAGTTTGATAATAATCTACAGGCTCTGCTGGGTCAACTATGTTAGAAAAAACAATTCTAACTTTGCGCTCTTGCATTAGTCTAATTAAGCGTGGACTAAGTGTTTCTTTAAACTCGTAACGATATTCGTTGCCAAATTCGTCTCGTATGTCTGTGCCTTCTGCTAGATAACGCAAATTGCTCCATTCAATTTCGATCGGATACAAATATGTTATTGAACTATCGTAAGTTGCTTCGCACTCTTCTTCGCTAATACATTCGCTGATGTTGCGTGGTTTGATAAAATATCCGAAAAAGTTATGATGTCTAAACAAATTGTTAGACCAAGGCCTTTGATAATTATCTGCTTCGGGCATGTATCTAAACTGCCCTAGTACGATTTGCTCGCCACGTTCTTTTACCAAGCGATGCAGAGTGTTAAACCATGAAATGTGATTTCCGTTGGGCATTGGACAGCGATGTCTGTCCCATTCTCCAAAGTGCGAAAATACTAGCTTAAAACGCGATCCATTTTCCTGAGCCATAATGAGGATATTTTGATTTATAGTTATAGTGAATTACATCACTGGGAATATCTCTCTTGGTATTCCATGTTGCCTCTGTAGGCGTATATGTAGAAATACCATTATCCTCTACAACAAAATACAAAGGCAAATTAAAGTTACGAGCATATTTATGAACCTCGTAGAATATTCCGCTTTCAAAACTCATGTCGCCGATGAATACCCAAACCTTTTCGTCTGTGCCAGCTTGTTTAATTGCTTGTGCAACTCCCAGGGCAATTGGCAGGGTAGCTGTTACAATAGCACTGCTGTAGAACTTTTGCTCCATGCCACAGATAGTAATGCTTTTACCAGCGAGGATCATGTCCTCTAGCCACTTTAAGTCCACGCCTTTAAGCATGGCATGATAATGGCTGCGCCAAGTGCTAAACACCCAGTCAGTTGGCTGAATGCGTTTGAATATTTCAATTAGCTGTTCTTCGTTACCGTTACTCAAGTGTACTGGGCCGCGAATCTTGGCTTCTTCCCAGTGCTTGACAATTAGCTCTTCAAAATTAATTAAGTCTTGTGCAGTGTAATCAATTTGTCTAACAACTGGATATTGTTCTAAATTTTTAATCATTATTTCCCTCAAGGTGATTCTTTAACATTACGGCAACAACTTTATGTCCTTCTTCTGTTAAATGATAGTCAATAAACGGTATTCCCGGCAAGTCTTTTATTAGCAGTTGATATTTATTGGCGAATTCCTGCATACTTCCTGCCGAAGTACCGGGAAAGTTAAAGTAAGGGCTTGGTAAAAGCGAATAAGAGTCATAGCCCACAAAAATGCTAGCAATACCTTTTTTATCTAAATAGGCCTTGAGCATGCTAATCAACATGTTAATTCTGTTAAATTCTCTTTCGTGATCATAGAATCTTACCAAATAGTCTTGAAAGTGTTCTTTAACATAACTTGGCACATCTGAATTCTCATTATTATGCGAATTTAATAAAAACTCTTGTTTCAGGTCTATGTCATAAATGCTTTTTCTAGAATAAAAAGTTGTTTGTACTAGAATCAACACATCGTCATTTTCGGGCCCTAGTCTAGAACAATAGTCGTATGCTTGCTTGATAATATTGTCGTTGTTATTGCTTTTGACACCGTAATTTTCAAAGTCGCAGTTTAGGTAATCGGCCAGCAGGCCTGTGTAGCAATGCGATAACCTGTAATCGTCTAGCTGGTATTCTTCGAGTCCGGATTTAATGAAGTCGTGATACTCTGGGTTATCTAGTCCGTCGCCATATGTAATGCTGCACCCGAAAGATACAATCTTATTTGGACGGCGTCTTCTTAATTTTAAAATGCTCATCTGTCTCTAGCTTGCAATACGGGCCGATCTGTGGGCCATTCTATTTTAAATGCAGGATCATTCCAGCGAATAACACCCTGTGCCCGTTCGTCTACATAGTCGCCTTCATAGAATAAGTTATAGTGGAACATACAATCAGTTAGGGCAAAATGTCCGTTTGCAAAGCCCGGGGGAATTAATACTTGATCCCTAGTGCGTTCACTGATAATATAGCTTTCCCAACGACCGTATGTATCGCTGTTGGTTCTTGCGTCCAGAACTACCAAATAAATGTCGCCTACAACTGCCTGTACTAGCTTCCATGTTTTATGGTCGTAGTGCAGGCCACGTAGTACGCCTTGATAACTACGGCTAAAGCGCCCGTGGATATTAACTGTATCGGGCAATAGTTGCATTACAGGATGTGTTTCACTGTGAAACGTTGTAAATATTTCCCCGCGGAATTCTCTGTACACGCTGGGACTGTAAACTGGAACTTGTTCTCCAAATGTTTTTAAATAGCTGGTATTAAATTGATCCCATGCTTGATTTTTATAACTCATTCTGAAATCCTCGAGTGTAAGTATTCTATGAACTTGCGTCCTTGTTCGTCTTTTTTGTAATAATCCAAGAAGTGTAAGTGATTGTGTACCAATACGTCCTTCATTGAAACATACATGTCATGCAGATCTTTAATGTCCATGGCAGCAAGGCGTTCTATTTCTTTAACTATCATGGCAATACGTTTGGTTGTATCGGGTTCTACATCATAGCTTTCGTCGATCCATGCGCTAAATGTTTTAAAGCCCAATTCACGTAATAATGCTAGAGCGCCGGGATATGCAACCATAAAGAAAGGCTGGAAGTTTACAATGGGTTTGAACACCTTTTCGGTTAGACTTCTAAACGGGCCTTCCGTAAATGTTTCTGTGCAAATATAAAAATAACTATTTTCGTAGGCTAACGAATTATTATCGCTCCAAGGACCATAGTCCCTGTAATTTCTGTCAGTTTCTGTGGCCAAAGTCTTGGGCAATTGACTGCAAACTTGTTTAATTCGATCCCTGTCGTAGGTAGCTTCGTATTTTTCTTCTATTTCGTCTACAATACGATCTTCATAGTCAAAGGGTGTTAAGCAGCTCCAATCTGACTTGTCTAGCACACCGTTACTGGCCAGGGCAAACAACATGGCAACTCTATGATCACGCGGTCTGCGTACTGGGAAAAGGAAATGTTTTCGTCTTTGAGTATTTTGCAATGATTCAAACTTTTCCAAGCTCATGCGCTGATCAGCAAACACATTGTAATGATTAGACACGTTGGCAATAACAAAGGGCCAACTGTGCATTTCAAAACGCTTGTTTGGTCCCGGGAACCATTGGTCGTAGACTTGTTCAGCATTAAAGCTGTTAATGGCAAATATAATATTACCCCCGGGAATACCAGCACGTTCTAAACATTCGTGCATGGCGTCTATGTTTTCTTTTGTTAGATAATTTTCTTGCCCATAATCTAAAAACAAAATGGCGCGGCCTTCCCTAATATCTTTTAATGCTTCTGCGCTGATATTCTTCCAAAAGTATTCGCCGTTAATTTTATGTCCTGCATGTCCGGATCCTGTAAATGAATCTATATAAGCATTAATTCTAATGGGGTAAATGTATTTGTTATATTTCTTTTTACCGTAGAATACACTATCTTCTTCGCAGGTTAGATAATCGTGATAACAGTGTGCGAATATATTGCTGTTACCGACACTGTTTGGATGTAGGCCTAGTTCGTTATCAAACATATATCCCGCAAGTGTTTGATCAGTATAGCCAAACTGTGCTTCTAAAAAGTTCTCGGTTGACTTGCTCTTATTGGTATATTGTGTATGCATATAGCTAATCATTGCCAATTCAGGACTTAGTCCATTGGGCAATACCATGTTAGCAAAAACATAATCATACAAAAAAGGTAACTTATACATCACTAATTCTTTGTTCCAAGTATTTTATTAATTCTAAATTATATGTATCTTCTTTATAAAAGTTCAACATGTGTTTTTGGTTATGTAGCAGAATTTCTTCCATGCTCCAATACCATTTGTGTATTTGTTCTTTTGACATTGCACATAGTTTTTTGATTTCAGTATATACCATATGCAATCTTTTAACTGGGTCCGGTTCTAAATCATAGCTTTCGTCAATAAAGCCGTTGAAAGTTTTAAAACCAAGATCCCTTAACTGAGCCAGGGCTCCAACAAAACTAATTAAAACAAATGGCTGAAAGTTCATTAATGGCTTACATACTTTTTCAGTAAACGACTTATAACTTCCTTCCATATATGTTTCTGTTGTTATGTCAAAGTAGCTGGTTAAACTATGCGTAGAATCAATATCGCCCCAACCAGATATATTATAAAAATGCGAGTTGGGTTCGCTTTTTAAACGATGTGGAAACTGTTTAAATAAATTCTCAGCAGTAGTTGGATTAATGTTGAATCCAAATGTTTGCGACATGTGTGCAGCATTCCAATCAGTTAGACTTTCATCCAACATACTCCAGTCGCCGAGATTTAAGATATTGTCATCGGCCATTTTATATAATAGTGCAATCCTATAATTTCGGCAGCGTCTGATTCTAAATAAAAAGTGATTTTCCCTAATAGTATTGCGAGAATTTAAAAACGCTTCTTCGGAAATAATACAACTTCTATGATGAGCCCAATGCCAGGAGTTATGGAACATTAAGAAGGGCCAGTTTTTAACTGTCATTCTTCTTTCTTCCACTGGGAATAAACGTTCATATTCTTCTTGTAGGTTAAACCCATTATGTGCAAGAATAACATTGTTAGCAGGCAAATTAGCTTGAGCAATAAGTTCGTTAAATCTACTCATTTGCTCCACAGTTAGGTGATTCTCTTGTGCCCAGTCTAAAAACAAAATAGCGTTGCCCTCCCTAATGTCAGTCAATGCTTGCTCACTGATGTTTTTCCAAAATGATTCACCCACGGCTTTAAATCCGGGATAAGATAATCCAAGAAACTCATTAATATGAGGACTTACTTTAATGGGATAGATGTATTTTGGATGTCTTAGTTTACCAAGGTGTACACTGTCTTCTACAATGTCTATAATATCATTGTAGCATTCGTATTTAAAGTGAGGTCCGCCGTGGCGAATACTGTTGGGCCATGAACCTAAATGTTCTCCAAACACTTGCTTGATTGTACTAACAGGACTATCAATATCACGTTCTAAAAAGGCGTCGCCGCCGCCATTATTATTATACTGCGAATGCAGATAGTTAATTATGGCCATTTCTTTATTTAGGCCGTTGGGCAAAATAAAATTAGGAAATACGTAATCGTAGTAGAAATATAACTTATGCTTGTCTGACATAATAAGGATGATTTTTTATAGAGTTAATCTTGTCGTAGTCTGTTCTGTATTTTCGCAAGAACGTTTCCCTGAAGTAGTCTGTGTATTCTTCCCGCGTTGGGATACTGTCCATCTTTGCCATTTGATCTTGGCATATTGCACGAACTAGCTCAGTGTCATACTCAGGAAAATACTTTTGCAAGTAGCTGTAAGTTACATTTACAGTTGGATGTCCATCTATCCAGGGGTGGTTGTACTCACCGCGAGTACTCATATAGTCCACTAGTAATTCATCAATAGACTCTCTTGTGTCAACAAGCTGATTAAATTGACGAATCATATCAATTGTTTCTGCATCTAATGGTGTGCGTTCCAATGTAACAGGATCTAGATGTTTGTTGTAGATAGCAGAATAAATTGTGTGCTTAATGCCCAGGGCGTTGAGCAGTGTTTTAATTGTTTTTATACTGCTAAGTGAACGGTAAACGCCCCAATGATGGCTGTCAAACTCTCTTGCCCATAAACGTGCCTTATCGGGATGCGGTTCATACTCTGGGAATATATCGCCGTGCTTTTTCCAATCCCAGTGAACACCTGTATGTTCAGCATAAGTGAATCTGCCAAATCCAGTTGTTCCAACTGTGATAAAATCTGTTTCAGGATTAAATTTGTATAGCTCGTTGGCCTGTATCAATTGCGTTAGCATGTAGCCGTGACATGCTCCTGCGGCACCAAAGTTATAGTACTCGTCAAAGTTCACACCGATTAGATCCGGCAGCATGAGCCAGCTGTATTCAGAATAGCTACATCCAAATGCAAAGTATCGACGCTTCATTTATTGTACAAGCTCTTATTTTCAGATTCCCATTGGTAAACACCTTCTTCAAAGTGCTGTATTTTACCCTTGACAATGTGTTCGGGAATAGGATACTCTTTGTCTAACTTAATACTATTGTACCAATCAGCAAGACGTGGGAATGTTTCTACAAAGTTCTTACCACGACGTCGATCATACTGTGTAAAGAAACTCTTAAAGTCGTGATGCAAAGAATCTTTGTCGTTGGTTGTGTGAGCATGGCCCTTGTCAACTACTTCGATGTAATCTAGTAAACGTTGGATCTGTGCCTTTTCACCTGTGCTGTATAGATGACTGTCCTTGTTCTTATCAAACCATGCTTGCAATTTGGCATGCAACTCTGCTTTAACATCGTCGGGCAAGGCCAAAGGACTCATAAAGCCAGGCCAGCGTAGAATGTTAAAGTCTACGTTAGGACGATGCGGAGCATACTTGGCTTTAAGCTCGCTCATATCATCTAAGAACTCAGTAATGCTAAACAAGCACAAGCTGTTAATAGTCATCATGATTGTGACTGCTCTAAAGTTAGCATTTTCGATAAACTTGACCAAGTTAGCACGCCATGCGTCATACTTCAAGCCATCGCGAATGTATTCAGCATGTGCGCCGAAACTTTCGTTACTGGTATACAAGTCAAACTCTTTGATAGGCAGTTGATGTGTAGCTTCAATTAGGCGTTCAATGCCCTTGTCGCTGCCCAAGTTGCTGTTAACTGCAAAGCGCATGTTTGGAGCAGGCGTTTGCTTCATGATTTCAATAAAGCGCCAGAAGTTTTGACTAACTGTACTTTCGCCACCAGTAATGCGTAGCTCGTCTAGGGTCACAGTTAGTTCAGGATACCATTTTAAGAACGCTTCAACATAAGGGTTAGTGTCCAAGTGACGTCCGTGTTCTTCTGCCCAAGAACCATCGCTTTGGTAGGCGCCACCGCCGCCGCCTGGAGCAAAGTTCTTATAAGGACCGTTCTTATCAATATCCTCTTGCCAGCTTGTGCTGTAACTTGCGTTACAGTAGCTGCAACCAAAGTTACACTGACGGTCAAAACTTACTTCCAGAGTTTTAAGTCCTATGTCTGCGTCCCAAGGAGTTTCTTTTAAACGTGCAATGTCTGCTTCACTGTAGATTTGACTCTTATACACGCGGTCACTGACGTTGTTACGCCCAATGCCTTCAATCTTCCAGCAATAGCTACACTCTGCTGGCGCAACACCTTCCAGCATCATTTTACGCATACGCTTTTTGTGATCCGTGTTATGCAGTGCGTTTGGTTTGTCTTTGATTTGCTCTACGTCAACAGGATGTGGCAAAGGCAAATGGCAACTGCCCGTATAGCCGTGTCCAAGATGTATGCTGGCGTTGTACCACTTAGCAGCACAAAATGTTCTACTAATGCTGTTAAGGTTCTTATCCCGCCATTGTATTAATTGTTCGCTCATTTCTTAAATTGGCCTTCTTTAAATCTAATAGAGTTTCCCTTACATACTTCGTAGAATTCCGCGTACTCAGGAAATACATCCACAAAGTTTGTGCCTTTGCGCTCGTCAAATTGATAAATGTAATCTGCAAACTCGCCACGTAGTTTTGTCATACGTGCTTTGTCATGTCCTACCTTAATCATTTCTTCTCTGATAGTGTAGTAAAGACGTTCGAATCTATTTACTTCGTAATCAAAGAATCCTTTACCGCAAAGTGGCGGCCAGAACATTTGATGTATGTTTCTAAACATGTGTGTGACTGCATCTTCCACGTAGGGCAAATGCTTATCAAAGTCGCCGATCCATGCTGCAAGGAATTCGGGCCAACGAATGTAAGGAACATCTAGCCCAACTGGATTCTTACGATGTGGTTGCACTGTGTACTTCCACTTCATGTCAATAACATCGTCCATCATAAGTTTGAAACTAGGCAAACTTAGGAAGTTATATGCAGCCATGATAGTTAGCTTGCTGTCAGGGATTTCTGCTAGAACTCTATGACAGTTTCTAAGCCACTGTTGGTAGTCTAATCCATAGCGAATATACTCTGCTTGACGACCATGTGCTTCATTGCTAGTGTAAACTTTAAAGTCTTTGACTGCGCCCTTTTCTTTAATAATCTGCATCTTCTCAACAAACTTATTAAACAGTTCATCGGGCACACACAAGTTAGAGTTAATGTTAAACTCCATTTGCGGCTGCGGATTATCAATCAAGTAGTCTAGAACACGGAATACTTGTTTGCTTAACAAAGGCTCGCCGCCGGTAATGCGGAAGATTTCAATATCCTTTACAGCATCGGGCCACCACTTCCAGAAAGCATCTATGTAAGGGTTAGGCTTGGTAATAGGCATAGGCAGCTGGCCCATGCGATCCAGCCATTCTAAATCATATAGCCCGCCTGCGCCTAGCAAGTAAGGTCCGTGCTGCTCAATCTCTTGGCGCCAAGTTGTGCTGTAGCTAGGTCCGCAGTATGCACATTTTAAATTACAAGTAGTATCAAAACTAACTTCTACATAACGTGGATTAACGTTAGCGTCCCATGGTGTGTTCTTTAGAGACTGTATATAAGGCATAGCCCATGTTTCTGAGCTTTTTGTAATACGGTCACTGAACACTGTGTTTTCTGTGGCGCCAATGTTGGCATCTTCCACACGCCAGCAGTAATCACACTCCTTGGGACGTTGTCCTTGGAGCATGAGATTACGCATTGACTTTTTATGATTGGTATTGTGCAGCGCACTTGGATTGTTTTCAAGTTCGCTTAGGGGAATTTTATGTGGGGGCGGATGGTGGCAACTGTGTGTCATGCCAGTGCCCAAGTGCATAGTGACTTGGTTCCATTTGGCGGCACACATGCTAGAACTTACGGTGTCTAGTATGCCTTTGGTTTCTTTGTATCTTCCTAAATTATCCATGTTCTTTACTTTTTAATATATAGCATACTGAGCCAGCTGTCGCTGCTGCAAGTTTCTGCACATATGGCCATCTTACCACATTGTACACTCTTTTTGTCCCAACTATCAACAAATATCTTTTCAAATACACCCGAACTTAAAATTGCGTCAATGTTTTGGATATTGAGATCCATGCTGTCCTTAAATGGTGCAATTGCAACTTTGAGTTGGTCATCAACAAAACTTATCAATCTAGCGTCATTGCGAGTTCCAACAAAACAACAAGGATAAACAATGCCTTCTGCGTTAACATAAATTTCGTGTCCGCCTGCTTGATTTAGACTATGACACCGAATAGTTTTCTTATCCAATACATCTTTGTATGCGCCTAGTTCGTTTGCACGTTCTCCGGTAAAAGTTTCCAAACGTTCTTTTACTTGGGGGAAGTAACCCAACTGTTTAACATCTTCAATCAACTCCAAGTCTATAAAATACTTTTCGTCGTTCATAATGCTGTCAATTAGGCTGTTGACTTTTACCTTTTTGCCACCGTTGTATTCAGGCTTCTTAGTGGGATAAATTTGATACAGCTCGTTGCCAAGTTCATCAAAAACTTCGCGTGGCTTGAAGTAACCATTTTTACTTTCAAAGCCAGTGGGACGTTTATGAATAAATTCCTTGAATCCCATGTCTGTGGCTAGCTGGCGTGCCTGTTCAACTTGATGATCATTATGATCGAATATTAAGTATTCCCACGTAGCACGGCCGCCTGCTTGAATAAACGTTTGTACATTTGCCATTAACTTGTACCACTCAACGTTTCTGCGATACAAGTGATTGGTATCTTCTAAGCCGTCTATGCTAAAAATAAGTTTAGTATTCTCTTTACTAAACAACTTGCCCATCTTAGTCCAAAACTTACTGTCTCTGATTCCACCGTTGGTGTGAAACGTTAGCTGACAAGTAGGGTTTATATTGTGTATATACTCAACTATTTCGTAGCAGTCTCGTGCCATAAGCGGGTCGCCCATGGTGCCACAAAAAATTACACGCTGTAAGTTCTTTAAAAACTTCTCAGTGAAGTACTCTTTGAATTGCTCCAAAGAGATACTTGTTTGTTTTAAGTCGGGCCTAACTATTGTAGAAGAATTGTAATATCTTAAACATAGAGGACAAGCTGCATTACAGTAAGTTGATAGTTCTATATGCAGTAAAGTGACTGGTTCGTTTTGCCATGACATAATTAATTGATAGTATTTTCAACATCAGTTTCTTTTACTAACGCACCGAGTCTAGGAGGATTGATCCAGCTTTCCTTGAACATCTTACTACCGTTTACATCTAGTTCTGCAACTTCAAGACCAAGATTAGTTCTCAATGCTTCTCCAAATGTAAAGATTTTCTTTTTAAGTTTGTCAGGATCGTAAGTCCAACCTGTGGCATTGCACTTTGCACCTTCGCCTTCAAATTGAGGCTTAATACTGGCTTCCCAGAAACCGTCAATCCAATCATAATCCCTGACTAGAGTAAAGTCAAATTCTTCCTTGGCAATATTAGCCATGTATGCACCAAGTCGTGTACCAAACATTGCCCATAGGCCGTTTTCAATGTCTGCCCCGACACTTGCCCATACTAGCATACGCTTGTAGTTTCTGTCGTGTACACGCTGTTTGAGCAGTCTAGGATCAACTGTTTGTCCGCCTTCTAACAACAACTTAATGCCTTCGCGGAATCCAGCACGGAATGCTTGATAGCAACTGGCATTATTGTAAACATCACAGTAGATGTTGTTCATTTGGAAATAGTAAATGTCCCAACAGAAGTCAACTTGTGCTTTGGGATCTTCTGCTGCTTCGTGCGTTTTCATTTGCTCAACAACATGCTTGGGCCACATCTTGATGCCACCGTTGCCATAGACTAGGCCGTTAACAACGTTCTTGCCTGCCCAGCTGATAACGTCATGGCGTCCAATCTTGTCCATGTCCAGTTCAATGCTGAAGAACTCATCACGCACAACGTTATCGGCATCGATAGTAATAAAGCGGTCGGTTTCTGCTACACGAGCAGCTTCTTTGTGTGCAGCATCGAAGCCTTTGACTCCGTGAACACGTTTGGCCCACGGAGCTTTTTCTAATAGATTTGCGTAATTCTTATCTGCATTTGGTTCATCGTAACTGATGAACACGATATCAAAACTTGTAATAGGTACTAACATTTGCGTCCTCGATATGCAAGTGACTGTAGTTCGAAATAACTTTCACTTGCTTTTCGGTTTTCAACTTTAGTTTAATCATACTAAAGTTGTTTAGTGTTTCTGTATTTAAACTAACGGTATCTAAAATTACACTTGGATCATTAGCATCGTACAAATAAAATGTGATGTCGTTGTCCAAACGGAAATTTCTTGCTTCTTCAATTACGCTTTGTAGCTGTAAAACGTCGCCTGATTGTTTATAAACAATAATAGGCTTATAAGGAACAGATGCTACAGGAATGTAAATTGGTTCTTTGTCTACTGTCAACTTGATATCATGATTATAGTGTAAAAAGGTTAAGTCGTCGAAGTATGCGCTGTTATCAGGTAACCAAGGGCAGTAGAAGGTTTGTTCTTGATCTACAAATATCTTTTTCAAATCAAGTGTCAATGTCCCAAACAATCTGCTAGGATCATATTTGTGAGTGCAGTATACTTCTAGGCGTTCAGGCCAATTTGATAGCTGCAACTCTGTTGTTTTTTCTTTGGTAAAGTCTCGCATAAAGTTATGGCTGATAAAATTAGCCACAACCTTTTTAGTTATAAAGTCGCAGTATAAGTGAATGAAATTTTCAGGATCGTTGTCGGTTCTTACATAGTCAAACTCTGAACGATTCTTTTGGTAATGTTTGACTATAAAACGTGTGCTAGTTTCATAGTCATAACTTACTTTAAGTTTGTGTAAGGAAATTTTGTTGTTGAAAATTTCTTTGATTAGATCGTTTTCTTCTACTACTAAAATGTCGGACCTGGGGTTGCTTGACTCGATTTGCTCGGGTGTTACTCTCAAGACTTGATTAGTCAGCTTATCGTATTCAACAAAGAATTTGCTATTCTTAGCAGGCTTCTTCTTAAGAATAGTTTTTTGTATATCAAATTCATTATCGTCAACGCGGTCAATCATTTAGATGTATTTTTTTCTTAAGTTCGTCAGGGTTTCTTCAGTGAGCCATGCACTGGTGTTATATTTAATCAACCCGGCCTGAACGAAGTTTTCAATTTTTATGCTGCCGTGTTCATTGACCCAATAAGTTAGAAACTCTGTCCATGGCTTTTTGGACCAATGGTTATTGATATAACTGTTTTCCCTGACGCTCAAATCAATGCAGTTCAGATAGTCAAACTTAGTAATCTTAAAACTTAAAATTTTAGACATCAATGTCATTAACCATTCTGGCCACAAGTATTCAGGGAACGGTGGCATGAAATTTTCTTTGTCAGCAAAAAAGTCAATGAACTCAGTTTGGTTGTAATGTGATGCAAGTAATACGCACATGCCAAACACATAGTCGCAACCTTTGGTTTTGTTGAAGAATATACTGTTAAGAATACTTCCTTCGTCAAAGCTCTTGATTTCGATAGCACCTTTATGATAAATGCTATGATCGATTTTTTCACCGTTAAAGTTGCTTCTTGTCTTGGGCATTACAATACTGTTCATGCCTCGCAAGTTTTCCCATACTGCTGGTTCAAATGCGGTTAGAATTTGATCAGGTTGAAATGCAATAGTCTTTTCATATGGACTATGTAGCAATGAATGAAAGTACAAGGCTGTGGGAATAGCACTCTTGCCGCGCTCAATGTAAATCTCTTGGTCCACATACAACAAGTATTTCTTAAGATTTTTTTCGTGTGCAATGATGCTGATAGGCCGCTCGGGGTCGTGCAGCCTAATACTTTTAATCAGCAACTCGACTTGCGTCAAGTTTTTCATTGAACAATCAACTATTAAGTAACCTTCACTCATACGCTAATTTTTTAATTCTATCGTAGTGACGCAAGATGGCCATCTTGTTCATTACGTGAACGTTTTCATTCTTTATTCTACTTACAATATTTTTCCAAAGTTCTTTTGGATCGGGACAGAGTAAAAGTATGTCATTAAGATCTTTAAATTCTACAATGTCATCAATTTGTTCACTGAACCGCATTACTTTGCCCGGCAATTCATGTATTAGGTTGCCTTCTTTGTGCCCATTTAAAATATGTGCTGCGATACTTACTGCATAGTCGGTACGGAATAGGACGCCGGGAAACTTATACAACCACTTATAGTAATTGTAGTTTTCTTTTACATGTTCCCATAAGCCAAAAAACAATTTGGCAGTTTCGCTATCGCTTCTCCAGTATACAGCCGTTGACCACCACATGTCAATACCATCGGGGTGCAGCTTTTGTTCCCATATGCGTGGTTCATAATTCCTAACACTGATCGCACGTTTGTACATAGCAACTTCGCTGTCAGTGTCAAAAATTGCATCTAGCGTGTCGTTACCAATTAAGTAGTCAACGTCAATCATAAGAGTTTTATGATAAGGACTCTTTTGGAAGATACTGTGTTTATTTTTGTTGTTGAACTGCGTAGTGAACTCGTTCCACGGACTATCCCTGTGTGTACGAGTATTATGTTCGTGCGTAACGTTATCGATGATAATATGGTCAAACGTCTTTGCAGCTAACTCAGGAGTTAGCTCTTCGGTAAGTGCATCGAATGTTGGTTGATCAGTTAGCAAGGTAATGTGATTATTTTTCATGTGCAACTTGGCACACCTTGCAGTAATTAGAGCCAACTTTTCATATGCAATCTTGCCGTTGTTGTACGCAATCAGCAATATGCCAGAATCAAATTTACTCATTTAAACCAACTAAGCCTTTAGTGTCTCTTTGCTTTTTAAGTTTTTCGGATTCCACGTAATATTCATTCAGTGCTTCTGTGTAGGCACTAAAAAGTCTATCGTGAAATTCTTGCAAGTTAGTTACTAAAATTGGGTTTTCATTGTCATCCAAAAAGATATAACGTTCAACGCCGAGGTCTAGTAATTGCTTGACGAAATTAAGCAACTCTATATTCGCGGTGAAAAGAGAACTCATGTAACCTACTGTTAGCATGGTGTTCATTCGCTGCTTGAGATTTTGTTTTTGATTACTTAGAGTTAAGCGATAGTTACTGAACTCCAAAGCAGCCTTGAGTTTATCGTCCATCCAGAGCTCCATTGTATTAAATGCTATTTTAATTATTTATGTTTTAAAATAGCATTTATACGCTGGAAGAACCACTGTAAGCTGGACCGGCGATACCGAAAAATACAGCGCCGCTTGTTTTGGGCGTTGCCTTGTTGCTTTCTACGTAAAGTGAATGTGTGCCTGTTACTCCGGTATCCCCCGAAGACAGAACCACTTTAATGCGAAGTTTTACTTCTCCTGACCCAAAGTTGCCAGATGCTGGAATTAGCTGTCCGTAAATTTTGATGCTGCGAGAGCTGCCGCCATTGCCGTAACCATATCCATAGTCCCCGCCATTGCCGTAGCCATATCCGTAGCCATATCCGTAGCCGCCGCCGCCCACACCATTACATGTTAGCAATAGCTGTTCCGTTTCGTTTAGATCTTCGAAGCCTTTATTTTCGCTGATAATGTTTGAAGTAGTAGAAAATGTGTTAGTTAAACTTAGACTTACTGTTCCTAGTCTAGTATATACCGATGCCCAGCTAGTAGCTGCTGCATTTCCGTTAACTTTGTCCAAATTCAAACGAATGGTACTGCCGCTATTAAAGAAATAACGTGCTTTGTTGTAACTGTTAAAAACTAAATCAACAGTATAAACTAAACTATTGTCAAAGCCAGTAGAATGAGAGATGACTCCCAACTGCGTAACTTCTGTTTGTCCTAGTGCTGCTCTGTTTTTGTTTGGAGTAATGTCATCGATGACTGTTTGCATGTCTTGCCAAATGCTAGCAGTAATCTTTTGTCCTTTTAATACTCTATCAAGCTCATATTGACCGCCAGTATGCTCAGAGCCAATGTTCAAACGATCAATGACTTCGTTCACTAAACTAGCAGTGACTTTTGTACCAATATTAGTAATGCTGGCCGCTTGATTACCCCAACCAAACGCTTGATTTTCTCTTGTAGGAACATTAGTCGTAGGCACACTCGTTGGGTAGTTATCGGCAAAAATTTTGTTAGTTTTTGTAACTAACTCATTATAGTCCGTTGCGGTAATTTTTGAGCCGACTGAAACTGTCATTATCTTACACCCACTGCTACTTCTACTAAACCAACACCGTTGTCTTGTTTAGTACCGATTGCTCGTCCGATGATAGCTGCTGCATCAAATGTATCTGTTGCCATGCCAACGCCTTCGATGTCGCTTGCAACAATTCGTTGACCCTTAGTTACTGTGCCTTTTACTAGGCAAGGAACACGACCTTTAAGAGCAACAGGGTAAGCTAACTCTTTCATCTTTTCTTTTGCATTTAGTAAGAAGCCCGGCGCTGTAGAAATAACGCCAAAAATCTGGTCATCGAACGCACGGCTTGTTTTTGTAATTTCTTGATTGCCGCCAAGCACAACTAAATTGCCAGGTAGCAATTCAATGTCGCTTTTATAAATCTCTGCCATGTCTGCGAATTCAGCTTCCATAGCACGACCACGGATTTTAAAGTTTCCGTATTCGTTACCGTTTCCTTCTACGCCATCGTTCATGTTAATACCCTGACCAATAATTGGGAAACGAGAAGCAAGACCTGCATCAACGCCGCCTGGAACGTAAGAACCAGAGTCGCTGCTAATGATGGCAACATCAACGCCGCCTACGACAATTCGTATTGCAGGGTGAGTGCCACCAGCGTTATCATGAATTACGCCAATTCTGAAACCTGTTTGTAAGCCACCTAGTACGTCACGACCGCCGATTGGGCACCAGCCGCCATTTGTGTAAACGTATAGTACTTCTTCGTTGCTGTTCCACCAGTTTTGTCCGATAATTGGGTTTGGTGGTGCAACAGGGTTGCTAAATTGCTCTAGCATCTGTACTAGGTTTTCGGCCATAATCTCGCCGTAGCCAGCATAGTTTTTGCCTACTAGCTTTAAAGGGGTGGTAACGTCTATTGTTCTGTCTGCGACAATAGTTAATCGTGTACCGTCTGTTTTAGTAACATCATATGCCATGCACGTAAATTCCTTTTCTTGAAATATTTATCCATTTACGCACGTATGCGTAAAGTATACTCAATTTGAATCGCTCTATTGACGTTTTTAACAACTGGCTCGAAGACCACATGTGTCAATAGATAACCCGAATTGAGACCAGAAGTTCCTTTATTTTTTAGCCCCAATTCGTTAAAAATTAGCTCTCCGCTTGCAGTTTCGGGTTCTGACCCCTGCAAAGTACAAACTATCACTATATCAGTGTAAGGCAACCCGTCTAAATGATTTACAATGACATTGTTTTGTGTAATGTCAGTGTTGTTAATTTCGTCCAAAGCGTCAATAACTTTATAGTATAAAGGGTTGTATAAATCTGCCACTACGCCCAAAGTTAGGTTTTCTTCTACGTCTTTGTAAGTTATGTTACCTGTTTCGTCAATAACCAATCCGCCATTGCCTAAGTGCATTTCGTAAAGATACTGACTGTTATTACCTTGTAGCATTGTAGCAATAATAACACTCATGGCTTCTGGGTTAACTGCGTTTTCAACGTCTCGCAATACTTCGCCCGTTTCTACGTCAGTTATTTTAACAAAGCCCTGGATGTTAACTCTCGCTGTTGTTTGCATATATTTTCCTTATACTGTATTTAACATTTTATTTAACAGGGTATTTAATTATATCCTTGTATAACTATCAGCTAGTTCGCCTGCTTCGTCGTACTCCCTGATAGTTAGAGTTTCGTCTAGTTCAAAATTAACGTCTTCAGAAATGGACTTATTAACTGTACCGCCTCTAATTTTGTCTCTGTAAGATTTTACAGTTGAATAGAAGTTAGTTAAGACGCTAATCTCATCTCGTTTCAACGAATCGCTAGCAGACAAGTCTTGTCCAATTAAGTTAACGGGCTCAATGGTACTAGATTTTGTCAACCAGTCGACGTTAATTTGTTCACTCATTATGTATCTAAACATTACACAAATTACCTTAGAGTAATATTTGATATAGTCGCCTACGAAGATTTCGTAACGTAAAGAGTCAACAATTGCGTTGTAAACTGAGTTCAAGTCAAAGTCCCATGAGTATGTGTCAAAGTTAACAGTATCCCAAGAACTCAAGCTAACTGGGTCGTAGAGGATCTTATCAAACTCAATGGCTCCTTTTGTTTTGTAAACAACAGAATAGCTTTGGTCTACGTTTTTACGATAGATTACGTAATCCCTAATTCCTGTGTTAACTTTTACATAGTCGCCAGTAGTAATATTGGATGTGTAGATGTCTGCTTCAGATTCTAGTACCAATGCTATGGCTTGTGTAGTATCAAAGTCTTCCGACATGAAGTCAACGTAGCGCCAGTATTTTGTCACGTCAACGACTTCGTCAGCAATGCTGAAACTGCTGTTATTCAGTCTTGTGTTGCCCCAATTTGGAACAGTCTGAATATCAACATTCACCATAATATCGTTAAGCTGCTTGATAAATGTACGACGTGCTTCGAGTGTGTTTTTAAACCAACTCTGCATGTATGGTCGTATGTTATTACCTAGTCTGCTGTATCTATGTAGGTTAACTTGATCCGGAACGTTTTTAGCTTTCCAGAACCAGAATTTGTCTAACGAGTAATCGTAAGGAATATTATCCCAGAAATATCCGTCCCATGTACCAATCAGCGATCCAGGTAGTTCAAATACGTTTGTCAACTTGAACCATGCACCATCTGGATTAGTTACAGGGTCGTAGATGTCCATGCTGACAGCTTCACCTGTCATGTAAATTCTACAGATATAAAACTCGTTGTTGTACTTTACAATGTCGCTTTGCTTATAAACTGTCACACCAGAGAACGTGGTATAGTTTCCGATAGTCTTATAGAACGCATGTGCGCTGATACTATCACGGAAACGAACGTGTAGCCACTCAGGTATAACCGTTGCAGTATTAGCTTCGCTAACGAAAATCCATTGTTGGTGCTTTTCATTTCCCTTGGTCTTCTTCTTAATCTGCACAACGGTACTGGTGTTGTTTAGATAGTTGTCAACTCCTTTAAGGATAATAGAGTTATTGCCAATTGGTGCCCACCATGGGATGCCTGCTGCATTTGGATTTAGTATAAAGTTACTCAACTGTTCAGTTGTGTATACACGTGATCCAGTGCTTTCCTTAGCGATTGTGTTTTTATTCTTAACCCAGAAGTAATAGATTGTGTATGTGTTACCATTTACATAATCTTCTTCCTCTACCCAATGGTAGTTGTCAGTATTCAATGACTTGTCTACATAGGCTTGGCCAGAAGCAACTTGGTCAAAGGCAACGCCTCTCATTTCAACTAACTTAGCCCACTTACTTGGGTGTACTGGGCTCTTTGTCCATTCGTAGATTTCTGGCAGAGCATTGTTTATAGTAGCTCCCCAGTACTTAGACTTAGTAATATCGTCGCCTGTTTCATAGTCAGCAAAACTTACAGTGCTGATGTTCCACCAACGCTTGCCGACCATTTCCTCGAACCAGCTTAAACTTGTGTAGATGCTCTTGAAAGAATCTGTTGTTCTATTATAACGTGCTGGATCGACACGACTAATAACATCGATGTCGTTTTTAAAGACTTCAGGAATCAACAACTTCTTAGGATCGTACAACTCTACCTTGGCTACTGTTTTGTTAGCATCGTAGTCATAGATAACCAAATGTTCTATGTCGCTAGAATCAACAGGCATGCTTTCCTCTTTTACAAGCGTTTTTGTTGTTCCGTTGATGCTATAAACTTTGTAATTACCATAGTCGTATGTTGCTTCGGGATTATCTAAGTTCAATCCGTCGTCAATAATAGCAATAGGATATGTTTGGTCGTAACCACTAGGTGTAGCATCTAATGTTAACTGTGTTGCTCCGGTTGCATTGAAGAACGGGTTAAACTTTTTCTTCCATCCATATCCCACACTGTCTTGCGTTGCGCTGTCGGTAGCAAGCTGGAAGTCTGCGTAATTCTTGAATCGTACAGGCTTTAGCGGGAATATCTTACCAGTCTCTATAGTCTTAGAAATTCTAGTGTTGATATAGAACTTGTTGTCATCTTCAACGTCAGCAACAAGCCAGATACCATCAATCACAGTTGTTTCCGAACTAGCATTGACAACAACAACGTACTCGCCTTTCTTCAAACCGTGAGGCTTGTTTGTTTGGATACGAGCTTTGCTAACGTCAGTAGGACCCGGACATGTTTCTACAATACCGATACTTCTATCGATAGTTTGCAAGATCTGCCATGTACCTGGCGTAAAAATACTATTTCCAGAATCTGATAAATCAGGGTTAGGTGTGTAGTAGTTGTTTACGTAGATATTTGGCAACCATGGTTCGTCGATTTGTCTGAACTTGTCGTTGTTTGTTGCCCATGTTCCTGGGCTCACTGTTGTAATAGCATAATACAACTTGCCGTCAAATCTTACGCAATCATTTGTCTTGTAACTTAAAGTAGCATTGTAATGCGGTATAGTCCACAAGTCTATGTATGCGGCAAAAAGATTATCAATTTCTTCTAGTCTTTCTACGCTGTAGTTAGTATCTCCCGGTAAAACAGGACCACTAGTCTTTAGCGCAGTGTAAGAATTGTTAAATGTGTTGAATCGTAAATCTTTGTTCTGTGGCTTGTAGACCCAGCGTGGACTGTTATCCTTAACATACAAAATCTTGTCGTTATCGGCTGTTTCGTTAGGGCCGATAAACTTTACAATTTGTGCAACTCTTGGATCTCTCTTAAGGTCTTCCGACAACATTTCAAATTCGTAATAATCGATATTGTTGGTGTTGCCGAATTCGCCAAGACGAACCATGTATTCTTCGTATGGAATTGTCTTAGATTGATCCTTGTGTGTCAATGGCTCAAGGCTTGTGAATACTTTTTTTGTTCCTTTGTTGTAAGTAATAGCATTTTTGAACAATACTTCGTTACTTTCGTCAAGGAACAATTGTCGTAGTTCGTTGTTTCTGCTCAAGCCAAATTGATCTCTGCTAGCTTCGCTGACTGTAGGATCAATAACAACAGACTCGATATCAAGCAGACTTCGTCCTTGCTCTGCCATAGAGTCCATGTTAGGAATAAGAGTGTAGTTATCGCCAGCAAACACATATCCAGGAGCAAAGTATGTTCCGCTCCAATCTTGTGTTTTCTTACCGCCAAGCACAAAGCTGCGTTTTGTTGTACTTTGCTCAGGTAAGAAATAAATGTCGTCGAATACGCTAGTAGAGTCTAAATGAACAACAGTCTCAAAATATGAGAATGTCAACTTGATTCCATGAATAGCTCTGCTCTTATCCTTTGTGCTAATTGTTATAGCGTCGTTGCTTCTGTTTACTAGCAAATCTTTACTAAACAATGGTTTGTTAAATCTGTCAACACATTGTCCAGCATTTTCGTTAGTACCTTCTAAATTCTCTAAGTGGCCAGTAGCGTTGAATATAACAATTTGGTCAGCAGCAGGGTTCAAGTCAATGTAATTGCCTGGTGCAAGAGTATCGTTGCTCCAGAAAATAAATTGCTTGGCACTTAATTGCCAGTTGCGAATGTCTCCGCCTTCTGGTTGGTCAAATACAAAGCCTACTGACTCTAGGTATTTTCCATAGCCAATAATAAAATCATATAAAGCAAATCTGTCAGAATACGCTGTTCCATAGTTAACGTTGACAACATTAGAATCGTCGTACTTTGTCTTTTGCCTTACAATAACATCGCCAACATTAATTGTTGTTGTAGAACTACCTACGACAGGAACATAAATTGGGAAGTATGTGTATTCTTTATTAAAACCATAGACAACATATTGCTGTCCATCGAATACAATCCTAATGCCCGAGTAGAAGATTTCCGAGTCAGGGTAATGCTTCACTGTTCTGACCGCATAGCTTTCTTCCGGAATAAACAATGTCTGGCGTTGGCTGTTAATACTTGTACTTTGAATCTTTACGTTATCTTTGTTAGAGAATCCTTTTAGTAAAAATTCCTTGTTAACTTTTAGATTGTTGAACTTGGCAACAACTTCTGTTTCGAAATCTTTATTGTTTAAGATGCAGAATTCTGCGTACAGACTTTCGATACCGCTAGTGTAAACGGTTTCGCCATCGACAATAGATCTGTGGTAGTCGTGTTCAATTGCACCTTGCTGCCAGAACTTAGTGGTTCTATCAACATATTGACCCCATTCGTTTCTAACTTGCTGTCCAGGGACCCACAATCTATTAACGTATAACAAAGGTGCTCTTAGGTATAAAGTTTTTGCCATTGCGGCAATGCCTCGATGTGTACTTGCAAAAACTTGTTCATAAGGACCGTATGTACCTAACATCCATGTTGTTGTTTCGTCCATGACATATAAATCTAGCCAAGACATCGACGGATCATTAGGAGGCAACAAATTGCCTTGTTCATCGACAGGGAAACTTTGAACAGTTACCTTATCATTGCATCTTGCAAATTTTAAATTTACTACCGGTGTAGTACCTGGGCGTAGTATTTTGCCAGTTCGCAATGCTGTCTCGAGGGCAGCTCTCTTAGTTGGATCAGTCCAACTGTAGTTGTCATCCCACCAAGTTGGCTTGACACTGAACCCTAACATTTCCCATGGATGGGTGTGTGGTCTGTCAGTATCGAAGAAATACTTGTAAATTAGTCTCCAAGAACCAACAATGGTTGTTTCTGGATTATCGCCAGAACCAAGTTGGTAGATTAACTTAAATCCATTAGTAATGTCGTAGTCAGTATTCTTTGTGTTGTAAATGTTGTTTTCGATTAGCCATGTGTGCGCTTCATCGAAGAACGATGTCAATGCACTTCTAAAAGATTTTTCTAGTGTACGGTTAGCACCAGGAATGCATTCTAGTATTTCTCTAAAGTTAGAAGTTCTAACATCATATGAAATATTTGCCCATACTGCTAGCTCGTATTCATATAACAATCTTTCTACAAAATTGTTAGGATAGTTGTTTTCATCTACACCTTCTTCTAGGAAATAACGAGATCCGTCATGACGTATTAAGAAATATGCTTCGTCGGGTGCGTATGTTTCGTCCTTGTAAATCTCAGGCATGTAAACTGGAGACAAGCCAATTTTGGACAAACTAGCAGGAACTTGAGATTTAAATCTGTAATACCACTGCTTGATATCAACAGTCTTTCCTGCCAAGGAGTCGTTAAATTGAATGTCGGTGTATTCGTCGCCTGTTGCTACTAGTGTATAATCGACACCTTGTTTTAAAAACTTATTGTCGACTGTTAACTGTAGTAGAAGCTCTTTACCAGCACGGTGACTAATTGGCTCGAACTCTCCAGTTAATGCGAATAGCAACGAATCTTCAGAAATTTCAAATGTTGTTTCTCTGTAATTGTCTAGCTTCTCGCCCCAACCGATCATATTGCTATGACCCCAGAATGTGTTATCAGTTGGAGTTGCAATAAAAATGTTGTTTAGCGCCTGTGACAATAAATCATAGGAACTCATGTCAAGGTAGTTTGTGTTGTTGACTACCATTTCTAATTCTGTTTTTAGTTTTCCTAAGAAATTGTCATAGTGCTTACCTTGTCTAATTAGCAAGTCGCCAAAGTCATAAGGCATGCTTGTGGCAAGAACTGCAAATTTTGATATCGGACTGCCATGCTTGACAAATGTGCCGCCGCCCATTAGAGACGATTGTAATAAGGCTTCGAAGTCAATGTATTCGCGCGAATTTGTTGCGTTAGACTTTAAGTTTGTAGCATGTTGATACAAGCTGTAGTAGTTTATCGACGACAATGCTGCGTTTAATGGGTTCACTGTTAAACTCATTGGGGCAGTTTTTTGTATTGGATCAGCTACAACACTATCAACTGTAATTTTGTCGCCGTTGCTAACTTTGCCTGTCAACGAAGGAGTAGCTCTAACTGATAGCAAGTTGCTGATAGCACCGTTTGAAAGAATGTAATCTTCTACGATGTACTCGTAACCGTTGTAGATAGGGTTAGTCTTATCTTTAAGGTGTAAGTTTTGCAAGAATCTCCACTTAGACTCTTGCTTAACAATTGCAGTCTTATACAAGGTGCGATTGGTGCCACCTATTAAAGAATAGCTAAATTGTAAGTTGGTATCATTTAATGCTATCTCGTTATCGATATATGTTGCGCCACCGTCTAAAGAGATACTGTCATTTAAATCTAATTCTATTACGCCGTCGGTGATACCATTGTTGTAGCAATATGGTTCCTCTAGCATGATAGGCGTAGTTATGTTGTTGATTATCTCTGTTCTGTAAAATGTAAACGGATGTGGTAAGTCGTGGCAAATAAATTTAACCTTCTTACCAGACACAAGTGGTAGCAAAGGTTCGATAGTATTGAAACCTTTTCTGCTAGAGAATTTAATTAATCCGTAGCCTTCCACGTCTGTGAAAAATTGTATTCTTTGGTCATAGAATACATGTATCACTTCCATTGACTTTGCAACGGGTTGTATTGGAGCAGACCAAATTTCTTCTTCGCTAGCTTGATATAGCAGGTCTTGTACCTGCTTTGTTATATCTAAGCCACGGCGTGGTTGATAAAAACTAAAAATACTGGAGTCTATTTTATAGCCGTAGGGTCCTGTTACACTAAGCGCATCGCCAGTTGTTGGGTCAGTGTAAGACCAAGACTTATCAACATCTGTGTAAAATTTTAATTGGTTAGGGCTTACAGCACTAGGGTTATTTTCGTCGATTAAGTCGAAGTCAATGCTGCTTACTTCAATGTATTTGTCTAATACAGAGTCGTATACTTGGCCTTCCTTAAAGCCCAATATCACTGCGCCAGCGAAGTTAGTTTCATTCAAGGCTTCTAGCGATGTGCCATCACTTGTATAGAACTCAAACAACGGAGTTTGGTTTGCTTCAGTTTTATTTTGAGCAAATATCCAACGATTGTTTTTAAAAATAAGTTTTTGATAGAACAAGTCGCCTTCTGCAACAATTAAAGCACCGTCGTTGTTTACTGTACTTGTGACAAGTGTAAAAGTTGCACTAGTTCCTAACCCTTGTACAGAATAGATACCGGCGTTTTCTTCAAAAACTACTTTATCGCCATTTACAAGTGTATAGCCGTTGCTGTCGGTGATGGAAACTAAACCTTGGTACTTTTCTTTGTTGTATGGAAGTAAAGATTTAACTTCTGCCTTTGTGTTATTGGGCCAGTTGTGTAACCTCAAGCCTCGGTTAAACGTTATGATAGGACGCTTTGCTTTGTTCTCAGCAGTTGCTAATTCACTAACAGGTATATCCAAGAATTTTGCCACTGCTCTGATTGTAGTAATATGGTACCAGTGGTCAATAGACTGCCAATGATTGGCATTGGCGCTAAACTTTTCTTGTGTAACGTACTCGGGATTGCTTGTTTGAATAGAGCTGCCGTCCCAACGCTCGCTGTCCCAATTAACGGCAGGAGGATCAATGTAAGGATTAGTCTTGTCCCATGGACGCTTCTTTAAGTAACTACCTGGAATTCTTTTTTCTACTGCATCAGTTCTAACTAAGGATATGTAATCACCTACGCCGGATACATAGAATGTAACAGGACTGTCTGGATCTTCTGAAAGATAAGAACTTTCTGCAATTGTACCAGTAAAGTAAACTACCATACCAGTTTGAAGTTCTAAGCTCTTACCAGATAAGTCGTCGACAATCGTTACAAAGGGCTTTGCTATAAGATCTGTGAGGATAGAAAACTTAGGAGTGCCGTCCTCTTTAGGCTCTAAGTGAATTCGACATGCTGGCAAGTCGCCTTGAATCCAGTAGAATAGATTATAGTCTGTAATTTTATAAGGGTTTACAGGCAAGTCTAGTACGTTAACGTTTTTATCGAGCACCGTGCCGTCTACTAAAGGTGTGTTTTTAATTTTGAAGTAGTTATCAATGTCAAGATAACTTACTTTACCCAAATAAGAATCGTTGCTGTCTTTCATAACCAACATGTTGTTGGCTTGACTTTCGCGACGAACTTCGTCAGTTTCGCTAACGAAGAATTCGTCTGTCTTGTTGCTTGCAGATCTGATACCGTAAGTCTCTTTGAAAGGAAGCATTTGTCCTTTGCTGGTCATAACATCCAGCGTGGCGTCTAACATTTTTTTGTTAGGCTCTGTAGCAAAAACATTAGGTAATAAATCTACGTTCTTTACCTGTGTTACAATTTGCTCTGCTGGTTTTTTAGTTTGTCTGCTCATCGTCCGATCCTAATGTTGCTATCTGTGATTTCATTAATAACGATAATGTCGTTTACTGTTGCTACACTTGTAACAACTTCGTTTCTATCTGGCTGAATCTGGAATAGTGTACCAAATTTGCTTGCCTGACTAATTGGAACAATAACCACGCTGTTCAAGTCTTTGTTTAACACAGTATGGATATATGCGGCCAATTCTGTAAAGTAGAATGTTTCTCCAAAGCCAAAGTTACCCGGAGTAAAGTATGTGTCTATTGCACCAATAACTTTTGCTTTGATTTCGCTGTCTGTTAGTTTGCTCTTTGGATTCTTAACGACTTTGAATTGCGCTTGGAATTCAGGCTCGCTTAGTGTTCCGAACAATGGTTTAAACTTGACAGGGTGGAATATAACCTCGTCTGTCATCATCTTGTAGCTTAACAGATTAGAGAAACTGTTTCTTAACTCTTCAGATGTTTGTGGCAACGGTGCTGGAATTAGTCGGTTGTTCTTTTTCTTCCATGCTACATAATCTTCGTTATAGCTCTTAGTTAACACGTAGACATCAATGACGTTTGTTAAACTAGGATTTAAAGTTTGGTCAATGTCAACGTAATGGTGCCACTTGAAAGCAAGACCCATTCTTCCTGGTACCTTCATAATAATGTCTTTGTCTGTGGTAAGTGGTTCAGGAACAACGTAGCTAAAATCGCCCTCGTTGTATTCAACTAATGCAAGTTGCTGTCCATCAATAACATTCAAGAAATGTTCTGGGTCGTCTGGCAAGAAGTCATTATCAATATCAAGCGGGGTTACTTTTACTTTGCTGTTATCTGTGTAACCATCGTCATAGACATAGTATCCGCTAATTTTGTAACTTTCGTATTCTTCTAACTTGCCAGCAGAACTTAATGTTAGCAAGGAAATGCTGTCTTTACTAATTGACTTTACGTTAGGGTTAAACGTTGGGGCAAAGTTGATATTGTAGAATCGCATCAATTCTTCACTACCAAAAATGTAGTCTAGCTGACGAACTGTTACAGTCCAGCCTGATGTTTCTCTTTTACAATTTATCAACCATGCAGATTCATCGTCTCTGTTGTCGTAAGGAGATTCTAAAAATACTTCTGCGTTGATCACATTCCATTTAGGTGTAACGCTGTCAAACTTCAAAGCAAAAGATTCTTTGTTATTAATCTTATCAACTATCAATGCTCGTGTAAAGTCGTCAAACACTCGAGTGAACGGAGGAATAATAGTTTGTATTCTGTCTGTTGTAGTTACAGATTTGCTAATTTCAACTGGTCCATGTCCATTAGACAACAAGCCAGTGTAATTGTAATTGTCATCTTCTATGCCCAAGCCGTCTCCTTTGATGTCAGAGATCGTTACCCACTTATAAGAACCGTCTTCTTTTTGGAACTTAATAACAGAGCCTGGACGAACAGAACGTAATATGCCGCCAGTAGTGTATCCTAGCTTTTGAGGTACTTTACTGTTGTTTGATTCGCTAATAAAACCGTTGCTAGAATTTAAATCGTTGTAAGCAACTCTCCAGCGATAGTCTGTTACTTTGAATACCTGAGAGCCGGCTGCATGGTTTTGTTGCACTGTGCCAAACACTCCTCGTTCTACTCCAACAAAGTTATTGTTTTCAATTGACTTGTATGTTAATAACTCGTCGCCAATTTGCAACAGACCGCCGCCGGTATCAAAGTTATCATAAGCGTTTGATGTGTTGATGCTACTAACTGCCAAGGAATTAACAAATTGGTTGGCATTTAGCGTAGAACTTAGAGTTGTATAGTAAATTGTCTTGCCTGAGTTAACTGTAGGGAACAAACCGTATTCGCCGTTGCCTGGATCAGATGTTCCGCCGGTAACGTTGTTTAGGTTTAATCTACCGTAATAGAAGTTTAGCAGACCTAAGTCGCTTAACTGCTTTTCAATATATTCATCTATCAAATCAACTGTTCGACGAGAGCTGCTATCAGGGACAAATATGTTTTTAACGCTTTCGCTTCGGTATATGAAACCATCGTCTGCGAATTCCACTAACGGACGACTTTTACCAGTAGGATCTTTCAAGTCAACATAACGTGTATGCCCGCTGAATGTTCTGTTTTCTGCTTTGAGCACTAGCACATCGTTATTAAGTGTAGGTAAGAATCCGTTGTAGTCATCAGCAGTTACCATACGGTTCTTGCTGTAGAATGCTTCAGGAGCATTTTGTTTGATCTCGTCAATACTTTCTGCTGGCAAACCAGTTACCATGTTGTCTTGCAAATCAAGAGTCATTGACAATGTATGTACTTGGTTGTCGGCGTTGGTGTATTGTATGTCAAAAGTTACACTGCTAATATCGCCTGATTTAACACGAACGAATCTGTTTTCTGCAATACGGTACCAAACTCTAATATTGCCGGTTGGAGGGTTACTAAATGTTCCGTCACCAAACTTGATACTTGTGATGTCGTTGTCGCTGTAAATTACTTCGTAGATGTCTTTGTTTGCAGAACCGTATTCGTTGATAACGATGTTACTAAAATCTAAGTTGCTTACTCGACTCCAAGTTTTCAAAACTGCGCCTGTATCGTCAACTGTTTGTACAAAGAAATCTTCTTCGCTGATGTTGCCTGTTTCTGTTAGATCAATAACTGCGTTTGAAACAGGATTTAAAATTGTCTCAACTGTACTAGACATGTAGCCTTGTTTAGCTAGGAAGAAAAAGCCTGTTTTTGTACTACCAACGCCACGGCCGTCATTTCTGTACATAACAGTAAAGCCGTTTTCGTAGCGAGGCTCAAGCTGTGTTATTACTCCTGAGTTGTCAATGTCAACCGGCAACAAGTCAAAGTTTAAATTTATACCGTCTGCTGTAGCTGGTACGGGATAGTTTGTAAATGTTGCAGGGTTGTTGAATCTGTAAACTTCAAAAATGTTAGAGTTAGTTTCGCTTACTGCACGTTTAATAGGAGTGCCAAATTTGTTTAAATCTGTTAACGCTGCGTTCATTACACGCAAGAAACGTTCGTACTCTAGTTCACTAGGATCTGCACCCCATTGAATTACTTTGTTTGATAAGTTAACACCTGTGCTATCTAAAATTTGTTCTGTTGTTACCACGCTGGTAACTTTTAAGAATCCCTGAGCAGGACGCACACGTTTTGGTTTGTAAGAAAGCATACGTGCAATACGCAACACGCTTTCACGTTTTTCAGCAGTATCAAGAATGTTTTCTCTTGCGTTCAAATCCATACGGAACGCTAAGTTTTGACCAACATAAGCAACCAAGTCTAGCAAAGCAATAAATTCGCTGTTTTGGATGTAGTCGTTAAACTCTTCTGGATAGTTCGTTTGCATGTAATTAACCATGCTTTGACGTAGCGTGTCAAAGTCATAGCTAATGAAGTTTGCATTTTTGAAACTAGTGTAAACGATGCTCCAGTCTTCTGCACCGTATAAGTTTTCTTGTCGTATAGCTTTTGGCATTGGTTATCCTTGTGCTTGATCTACTGCTGTGTCTCTATTGAAAACCGCTACAAGTTCTGTTACAGTAGCAGTCGGCACATAATTTAATAAGATTTTCACAATAATGGTATGTTCGCTTTCGGTTACATCAAAGTCTCGCAATTCGAGTCTAGGATCTTTGGTAACTATTCTTAAGCAATCTTCGCGTATCAGTTCAACTGTTTCGTCTGTCAAAGGGTCAAATAGCAGGTCCCAAACAATGCTACCGAAAGTAGGACTCATAAGGCGCTCGCCTTTACGAGTGTAAAATTCGTTTAAGATGTCGCGTTTAGCTAGTTCAATGTCATATAACTTGAAGTTGCCCCACTCGCGACCAACAGTGCTGAAACCTTTAAATTTACGCATAATCATATTTATTTCAAAATAATATAAGTAGTTAACGAAGGAGCAACGATGAACAAAAATGATTGGAAAAGCAGTACAACACCTAGCCAAATTATGATAGTTTGTGAAAACAATAACAAGGCAATGGTTGCAGATGTTATTAGTTTGAATGAGCGTATCCTTGTTGCTGCCATTCAAGGGGTTAAAATTAACTTGACCAGCAGGCACGAAAACGGAGTGTACGTAGGTAAAATGGGCGGGCTTGATTTGGTTTACAAGTCATAAAAACAGTCAGCTCACATTAAATAATATTGTCAGCGCCAGCTAACCTAGCATAGGAGAAAGACATGGACCTCGAATCTATCGAACATCACATTCGCACCCTAGACAACCAACACACAACCATATCCAGGCAAATCGAACAAATCTTAAAACAAAAAAGTTGGAATGAGTTCGAAGTGGAAACACTTAAGAAGCAAAAGCTAAAGCTCAAAGACCAGCTATCAGAAATGTATCGAAAACGGTACGACCTTATGCAAAATCACGAATACGAATGATCCAAGCGCCTTCGGGCGCTTTTTCATTTATTGACACAAATTGGGTCCTTTGCTATACTATACAAATAGTAAATTTACAGGCCCAAAAATGAACCAACCTTGGAACATCATCAAACTGCTCGAAGACGACAATTCTCGCTTGGGCAAAGAGCAAATCATAGATGTAAACAAAAGTAATACAGATTTCTTTGCTGGTGCAAGACTTGCACTTGACAGCATGATTACTTTTGGTCTCAAACAAATCCCCGAAAAAACCGGCGAAGACGGTCCTGGTCTGGATTGGGCTTCGTTTAACAATGCTGTACAACTTTTTATTAACCGGGCTTGCACCGGTAACGCCGCTCGTGATGTTGTAGTCCAACTAATGGATCAAGCTACGAAAGAGCAGTGGAACGGTTGGTATCGTCGGGTCCTAATCAAGGACTTGCGTTGCGGTGTCAGCGAAAAAACTATTAACAAGGTCGTGAAAGACGCTATCCCTGTTTTTACTTGCCAGCTAGCTCACGACAGCGCCAATCACGAAACAAAGGTTTCTGGCAAAAAGCTAATCGAAGTCAAGCTCGACGGCGTCCGTGTTATTACCATTGTCTATCCTGACGGGCGTGTGGATCAGTTTAGCCGCAACGGCAAAGAACTTGTAAACTTCCCGCACCTCAAAGAACAACTTGCCCGGGTTGCTGCCGGCTTTACTGAGCCTATGGTGCTCGACGGCGAAGTTATGAGCACTAGTTTCCAGGACTTGATGAAGCAAGTGCATCGCAAAGATAACGTCAATGCCAAGGACGCATTGCTGTATCTTTTTGACGCTGTGCCGCTGGTTAACTTTGAAAAAGGCAAGTGCAACACTCCCCAGTCTGCTCGTAGCGAATGGCTCAAGGATTGGTACAATGGCAATATCGAAGCACTGCCTAACTTCCGCACTTTGGCGCAAGAACTTGTTGACTTGGACACCGATGCTGGACAGAAACGCTTCCGTGCTATTAACCAGCAAGCTATTGACGGTGGCTACGAAGGTATTATGATTAAGGATATTGACGCTCCTTACGAGTGCAAGCGCAGTGTGGCATGGCTCAAGCTCAAGCCGTTCATCGAAGTCTCCCTGGAGGTTATTGATGTTGAAGAAGGTACTGGCAAAAACGTGGGACGATTGGGTGCCCTTGTATGCTCAGGAGTCGATGACGGGCGCAAGATCACTGTCAACGTTGGTAGTGGTTTTAGCGATGATAACCGAATTGAGTTTTGGCGTTTTCGTAGTGAGTGCGTTGGTCAAATTGTCGAGGTAAGGGCAGACGCTATCACACAAAACCAAGACGGTACTTACAGTCTGCGTTTCCCCCGCTTCCTTCGCTTCCGTGGTTTTGTTCCTGGAGAAAAACTGTGAGACTGATGCTAGGCACTGTAGAGCGCCCAAGTCTGCTTGTTGACATTGAGCAGGAATATACACCTACTCATTTTGAGTTTTGGGTAGTCAACGGTGCTTGGAAGGGAACATACAACAACGGACATGTCACTGTTTGGCACCCCGATACTCCATGGACTGACCTAGACAAGACTGAAATTTTGTGTGATAATCAAGACAGGTTGCGTGGTCACTATCAGGATGTGTTTTGGAACTTCCATGACCCCGACTATGTTGCACCCAAGCCTAAGAAGGTTGAACTGCCGCCAGAGTGGGATAACGATATTCCTTTTTAAGGATCTAAATGAGCTGTAATCACCAAAGAACAACATATCGCCTTGTTCCCAGGCTTGTAGATCACCTGTGGTATCCTATTTTGGTTAAGGCAGGTGGCGGCCACGTCATTCGTGAACTGCAAGGCAAGAGTGTTAACGAATGGAATGACATGGTAAGACAACAGTGGGAACAAGATACAAAGAATCACCCAAGAGGATGGTATGTATGAACCTACGCAAGTTTGAGATCCTGTCCGTAGAGTTGTCACCGGGCGGCGCTGGCCCTAAACGAGCATACAAGATCAAATACCGTGCTATCAGACACAAAGAGTGGGTAGAGGACCTACTATGGGTTATTGCCCGCAACGAGCAAGAAGCCCGTGAACAAGCAATGAGCCGTTTCGGAGGTAAAGAATGAACGAACGAATTAAACAGTTAGCTGAACAAGCCGGCGGCGAGTTTTGGCAACGATTAGAAAATGATGCGGTTAAACAGGACGCATACATTACATTCGACCCGCCCGAGGCCTTAGAAAAGTTTGCAATGTTGGTAATCCAAGATTACGAAAACGATGTGCGAGAAAGTAGGCGCGAAATCAAAAGCGAGTTGGGTTACAGCCGAATCGGAAGGAACAATGTATGAACGAACATTTTAAAAATCAAATTGAGCAAGGTGCTACAGAAATGTTTTTCTATGGCCTCGAACATCCTGAACCATATACACTACGCATTATGCGGCATAGAGGTACTTTAGACAGTTTCCCTTCTAACTTAGAATATATTAGACACCTTACCGACGGAGTGCCTTTGTTTAAGGAAGTAGAATGATTACTGATATTATCGATAGAGAAATTAAAATCGACGACTATGTTGTTTTCCATAACAACATTTACAAGGTCCTTGAGTTTGGCTTTGGTAAACCAAGTGCTAATGGCGGCGGCTACGTAAAAATGATGCTAGCAAAACCTAGTCCTTCTACGAGACCGGTTAGAAAATACAGTAAGGACTTGTGTATTTTGCACAAGGAAGATATTTTGATTTGGCTCCTGAAAGGAAACTAAATGGGAAACTTAGCAGACTATTTTGCAAAGAATAGATATCAAGCTACATACGATATTGGCGACAGAGTATTTGGTAAATGGAATAAGATTCCATTTATTGGAAGTGTGGGCAATGACAGTTTGGTCAGCGAACAGGAAGGTCCGAGAATTAGCATACACTTAGACTTGCCAGTCAAAGTAAAAGATAAAATTTACACTGTTATCTTTGTCAAGCACAAGGATATCAAAAGGCTAAAGACATACGAGTAAGTCATTGACTGCTCGTATTTTTATTTGTATAATGTCTTTATGATTAACTGGTTAAGACGTAGGCTGAGAGTTTTCTTGCAGATAGAATCCATAGATTCGGTGCCCAGAATTAGAAGCAAGGCTATTAAGGGTGGAAATACTTTAAGTATCAGAGATTCTGTCGGTTTAGACGACCACGAACACAACCCTATTAGGTTCAGCGTTTATAGTGCCAGCGGTGGCAAAATTGTAGAAGCAAAATTGTATGATGAAAAAAACGATAGATGGATTTCGAGCTTACACGTCATTGACAGCAGTGAGAATTTTGGAGAAGCTGTTGGCAAGATTGTATTCATGGAAATGCTTAAGAAAGGCTAACAGAATGACTGAAAAGGAAATAGGTCAGATTCTAGCAGCACAATTGCTTGCCACTGTTAGGAACAGAGAGCTTGCTTATGTTAGTTCAGTTGGCATACAATATAGTCATTTAACCGACGATGGCAAACGAGTCATGGGCGAACTTGTTGAGCTAATGTTTGGCAAAGCAGTAGAGTGCGAACAGCGACGAATCAAAGATGCTGCCGAACAAATGATGATGGACGCTTTGAAAAAATGAAAACTAAAACATATCGTCCGGGTGACCAAGACTGGATGTTTAGTGCAGACGGCTTTACATTAACACCAAGGGCAACAATAGAAATTGGCGTTGGGTGCCCTTCGTCTTGGCGTAGTATAATTGCAGAAGCATATAATAATGGGTGGCTCAAACCCATAGCACATGTTCCTGTGCATGAGCATTTTATGGAAGAATTAAACAAATGACAAATCCTTTTCGCGATCAAGAAAAATTTATGCGGGCCTGTGACCAAAGTGTTGAAGGCTTCAACGAAGACCAGTTTAACTTGTATGTTAAACTAATTGGTGAGGAAACTGGCGAGCTTGCCGATGCTATTAATGCAGAAGACCGAGTTGAAACACTAGATGCACTAATCGACATCTTAGTTGTTACTATTGGTGCAATTCATTCCATGGGTGCAGACGGAGAAGGCGCATGGAAAGAAGTCATGCAAACTAACTTTGCTAAAATCGATAAAGAAACAGGCAAAGTTCGTAAGCGCGAAGATGGCAAAGTACTGAAACCACTAGGCTGGGTGCCTCCAGAACTTGCACCGTTTGTTAGTCGATGACTAAACCATTCAATGTGTTAGGCATGACGCCTGAGGAAGCTCAGGCTTTCATACGAAGGGTTATGGGACCGCCCAAGCGCCAGCTTGAAGGCGAGGAGTATAAGAATATGATGCTTATACTCAGTCTCAAAGAACCTGTTCGCTCGTCGAACAATCAACGCTTCTGGACCGACGAATACGAACACAATGGCCGCAAGTATGATGTTACTTACGGCATTGAAGACGAACCCATCCTAGAAGAAATAGGCGATTAATAAGGCCAAGGACCTGCTTGCTTTTTATAAGGCTCAGAAAATTCTTCTGTCGCTAAGTTTTTATCAGCAAGCATGTTCATTGCGCCAGATTGTCCCGGTAACGACTCGCCTGTATTGTCTAAGTACGCTGTAGCAAGTGCAGCAACCTGTTGACCTGTTGCAGCTTCACCTGTTTGCTTGTTTAGCTTGCCCTTCTGAACTAGCTCGGCAGCATCGGCTATACCTTTGGCAATAACTGCGTCTATGTTAACATTCGGACCGTAGTCATTCTTGGCTATCATTGCAGCTTCTTGAATACGTCGAGGTCTGTCTCGCTCGTCCGCAGCAATAAAGCTGGCAACTCTGTCCCAATCCCCAGACTTATACAACGGCGTCATGTCTATTTTCTCGCCGGCAATATAAGTGTAAGTTATATCACCTAGTTGGTTCTGCATGCTAACTAGACCGTCAAATGCGTTTTGTGGTATGTTCTTAACTCCAGATGTTGTTAATACGTTTTTAACTGCACCTTCATTATCTCGTATATCATTGTTGAACATTTCATTTGCAGTTGCAGGGCTAATACCTTTGGCTAGCATTTCTTGAACTTGTTCTTTGCTCAAGTTGCTTGCTGGAACTGTATTTGAAGGCGGACGATTTGGTACAAAGTTTTCATAGGCTTTGTCTGTTGACGCTACAGTGCTAGTAAATTTATTAAACGTGTTTGCATTTAGCGTTACAGGATTTTGTCCTTCTGGCAATTTTAAATCAAATGCTTTGGTTATGCTATCTTTAACTGATGTAATTCCTTTTGAAACTGCATCGGTTATTTTTGTTAAGCCACCAGATATCAAACTTTGCAAGTTAGCTGGTTTTGTTAAAGGACTGCCAAAGCCTCCGCTTTGTCCTTGACCGTCTTTGACGTTAACAGGACTAAATCCGTTGTTTTCTTTAATCTTGTCCATGGCGGCAGGAGTAGTAGATACTTCTTCGATAGGCACAATTGTAGGTGTTTTCTCCGGAGGAACTTCTGCTTTGATGATAGGAGCGCCTGATTCTTCTTTTTCGGGTGCTCTGGCTGTCTGTGTTGGTGCAGGGTCTTCTTGCATTTGTTGATTACCAACCCCAACTGGATTGATTATGCCGCTATGTCCTGCCCAAGGCTCATGTTCAGGAACAGTGCTACAAATACTTTCAGTGACACCTTGGTTAACTGTTAAAGAGTTAATTTCGATAGGGCTGTGAACATCCGCCGTTGGGCCGTTCATATGAATAGCACCAGCAGTTTCGTAATGTGCAACGCCACTATTAATGTTACTTGTTTCTATGCTTGTCAACTTGGTGTTTGTTGTTGCAAAAGTTGATATTTCGTTTCCAGATTCTAAACTAATAGATCCAGCATTAGTTTTGACGTTAACTCCAAGTCCTGCTTCAATGTTTACATTGTTGTCTGCATACAAGTTTATATTTTGTTGGCTTCTAATGTTAATGTCTTGGCTTCCGTAGATGTGAATATTACCGTCTGCACTTAGCTCGACCCAGCTTTCGCCAGTTTTGCTAATCATATAAATGTGACCTGCAACATCATCTAACAGAATTTGTGTGCCATTAGTAGTACGCAAGCGGATAAGTCTGTTGTTACCATCCTTGTCGCCATCATCTAATACAAACTGATGCTGGCCTGGAGTTAATAACCCCATTACACGGCTTGGACTTTCTCTAGTTGCGCTACTTGTTGTTGTGCCTCGTAAAGGATCTGCCTCTAAGCCTTGCATCTTCAATGCATTACTCATTGGCTTGTGTTCAACATATTTTTCTAAGTCAGGGTCTAAGTCTTTTCTGTTCTTAGGAGCAGCTGGTAAGCCTTCGCCCGAGTGTGTATTTTTTGCAGGTATGCCTGGTACTGATACTTGTGTTCCTCTTTGATACAAACAAGCAAACCAATAACCTTTGTCAATTCTACCGCCGTCTGCAAATGCAACTAAAACCATTGCATCGATGTCAGGAGGCACTGCCCAGAAGCCGTAGCTTTTTATAGTATCTTCATATTCTGCAACGTTGTTTCCCTGCTCAAAGATACTAGTGGAGCCTGCAAAAGGACTGGCATAAGCTACGCTAATCCAGCTAGTTTCATTTTCAGGATCACCGCCAAAAGCAGGCACATACACAGATAGCCTTCCCATTTTTTGTGGGTCATCATTCTTTTTTACGATAGCTGTGTATACGCCTTGGCTTTTAGGAATATTGCTTCCACCGTCTTGATAACTTGACGGTACTTTTTTCTGTCCATTTGGATTTGCTACTTTTGACATTAACCTTTACCTCCTGCAGATTTTCTTCTTATGTATTCAAGCTGGCTACCTTTCCAGTCTGATGGTAATAACAATCTATCTGCTGGTTTGTTTACACCTGAAGATACGCCCGAGCCAAAGTTATAGTAATCGGCTCCTGCTTTTAGACCTTCTTCGAAATTATTAAACTTGGCATATCTTCCTGTCTTTGGATCTCCACCCACTGCCATTGGATTGTTTAGACCCGCTGGGCCCGGGGCAGTTGTATTTCCAATCTTCCAATCGTTTAAGCCGCCTACACCGCTGCGCTGTAAGGCCAAGGCCTTCATGGTGTCTGCATTGTAAGGTTGAACACCAGATACGCCTGCTTGTGCGTATGCTTGTTTATTAGCCTTCTCAATATGGTCAAAATAATCGCCTAGTTCATTTTCGTATTGTGTCTTTGCTTGTGCATACGCATCTTTTTTAGACACGCCACTCTTAACTAAATTATCTGCAACTGTAACAGGATTATTAACAGTTGGCGGCGGATTATCTTTTAAGTAATCGTTTCTTAACTTGTACGCTTCTGCTAAGCCTGGGCGAGAAGATATGTTACTACTCAACTCTACGCCAGCTGCACCACTACCATTGCCTTGTAGGTTATCTTTTTCTGCTTCACCTGTACGCTTTTGTTCTTCTTTCTTTGCTTGGTCTCTGACGTCTTCTGCAACGTTAGGCTCTTCCATCACGTAACGCATAAATTCATCAAAGGTAATTTCATCGCCTACGCCACTTGGTAAGAAGTGAGACGGTATTGTAATATCTCGTTTTGATTTAAGTTTTTGTGTCCAACGGCCTTCTCTAAATTCATTGCTGATTTCATATACCATGTAAATGCCATGAATCTGATCTTTAACGTTAAACTGCAACATGTCATTGGATTCTTGAGTATACTGGCCTTCAGGAATCTTTGTCATAAAATAAAATAACGGAGCACCTTTGTACCAAGGAGCAACACCATAGTCGCCCCAAACAGGCTCGCGTTCATTCCAACGAGGATCAATCTTACTCATTCTGTCGTTAAGTAGGGCACGTAACTCGTCGCCATTCTTCAAAGGAAACTCGATGCGGTCCATGTTTTTTGCGCCTTGTCCAAGAACGTTTGGAGGACCAAGCCAGAACGGATCTGCAAATATTTCCATTTCTAGTTCAACCAAGTCTCTGGGGCTTACTAAAACAGCAAAGATCTTTTCCATTAGCTTTTCGTTTTCTGCTTTGACAATGTCAATGTTCTCAGCAATAACGTCTGGCTCCATACGTGGATTTAAGTTTGGATAATCAACAGACATGTATGTCTCAAGCATTTTAGCAAATTCTGCTTGGTCTATAGACTCTGAATACTCTAACGATGTTAACAGTTCTTGTCTGTTTTTAACCGAGTTAATACTTCCGGATTCTCTTAGCTTGGTACTAAATTCTTCTTCGCGCTTGACGAGCTCTTTGTTAAATTCTTCTACGTATTTTTGTAGTTTATTGTATTCTTCGCGTATCTTAAGGTCTCTGGCCATACGATAGTTGAAGTTTTCGATGTCGCCGTTAGAGTACTTTTGTATCAATGCTTTTATTTGTTCGTTAGTCTTTGTAGCTTGCTGTCGTATTTTTTCCATTTCAATACGCATAGTCCCCAAATCATCTTTGTGAACATATGGGCTTACTCTACGATTATAGTTTTGCAAGTTCATTCTACCAGGACCGGTTTGTCCCCTGTCTGCCCACATAACTGGGAAGCTAGGCAAACTGTAGCTCTGGTTGAAGTTAATGTCTACTTTAAGGATTTCTGTGTTAAGGCCTGTATAATTGTGATAGTAAAGTTTTTGCAATAAGCCTTCTTGAATATAATATTTCAATTTTGCAATTGCTTTGTCTTTGTTCTTTAGTTTGTTGATAAGTGTAATCTCATCAGGGTACTGATACATGTTAGGCTGGTCAGCAAGGAACACAAAGAAAACGTGCTTGACTGCATGTCGTTGTCTAATATAGTCAAACGACTTGTAGACTGCAAATGTTTCTATTCTAAAGAATTGATAAACTTTTCCTAGCTCTGCTTCTAAGCCAGCGGCATTACTTGCGCTACTACCAGTTGCATCAGCGGCCTGCGGCTTTGTTCTTCCTAGTAGCAAGTCAGCAGCTTGTTCGGTGCTTTGCAGTATCCTGTTAATTTGTTGTGTTAATGTAATACCAGGTCGAGCGGTAATGTTCCATGTGTTCGTTGTCCATGGCAAGTAATTAGTCCAAGATGCTTGGACTGCACCGTCTGCTGGACCTTTGCTAGTAAACTTAAATTTTGCAACTTCGTCCTGAACAATAAAATGATACTCGTCATGGAACGGATCTGCTTTAGCAGGATTGTCTCCGCCGGGTGCCGCGCCACTGCCTGCTTTTTGTCGTGCCGCTGCATACTTGTATTCTTTTGTTTCCAAGTCTTTTTGTAATTTCTGCAGATACTCGCCAACTGTACCGGCTTCAATCTTGCTTGTTTCTTTAATCGGTTGTACTAAGTCTGTTTGTGCATGGTGACCAGTGTGAACGAATTTAATGTTGTACTCTGTACCTTTTTCACTTACGCTGCTCTTAATTTCGGATGCAACAAACATGATAGGCCATACGTATTTGTATGGACTATTTTCTTTTGGTAAGTTTTCTCCCAGTATCTCAACTTCTAACAAGAATCTAGCATCCAGGTGGTTAAACATTCCCAACTTAAATGCTGATGCTTTTATGTAATCAAACATTGCCATGCCCATTGGTTCATATATCTTAAGTTCTCCATAAGTATGAACCGTGGTCATTGTTCTTGCGTTGGGGGCGCAAGCAGTGTCCCAGTTAAAGTCGCTGAGAATAAATCTTCCAGTTGTTGCAGTTTCTGCTAGTACAATGCCCAAGCGAGGATCTAGTTCGTTTACTGAATCTGGGTGTACAATAGTTAATCGTGAATAATAGGTATGTGCCATTTTTTATCCCCCGTCGTGGATCGAGTGCAATGGGCTTATCGATGACGGGACTCTAGTTGGTCTCTTTGTTGGTGCCGGTTGCGGCCTTGTAGCATCTTGTGGTGCTGGTTTTGCAGGCGGTTTTGTTGGCGCCGTAGGTGCAGGGGGTTTGGCGCCGCCTAAATTAGGTCTTCTGTTTTTGTCTGGCGTAGGAGTAGTATTAAACAACGTGCCGCCGTCTTTTGAAAAAGATGACACGCTGGCATTGCCTTGTGGACCTTCGGGATCTATAGGAGATCCGTTTCGCAATACTTCGTAATGCAAATGTGCGCCTGTCGAGCCTCCTGAGTTTCCTGTGTAGCCAATCGTTTCGCCTGGATTAATAATCGTTCCTGGTTTTAAGTTTGGATTTTCATCCAAATGAGCATATCGATATTGCAAGCCAGTTTGCGGATCTCTTACTAATGCGTAATTGCCCCAACCTTTGCCGGTGTTAGGGTTGTACTGATAATCTGTTCTTACAACTTCTAAAGGCTTTGTTGCAACAATAGGACTACCTTCCCTAGCAGGTATATCAACACCCATGTGTCCTTCCCATTTGCCGGTAATAGGACTTACCCTTCCGCCAAATCTGCTGCTAACCGGCATTAGTTAACTCCTGCAAGTTTTTCTAGCAGTGCAGCATCTCTAGGTACAAATACTGTCATCCCTGCTTTAAAGTCCCAAATTGTATCTCTAATTGTATCTGCATTTGCAAGTGCAATGATCCACCAGTATCTACTAGATTTGTATTGCTGGTAGCTGAATAAATCTATGCGGTGCTCGCACTCGGGCGGTACTACTACAAAATCGCCGTCTGTAGTATTCATCTTAGGAAGTTTTGCAACATCCAAGAAGAATTTTCTAAAACCCGTATTTCTTAAATAACTCTTACCAGAGTATAAACCACCAGAATAACTTTGTTCGCTCATTTTAGATATATCCGTACTTGCTCATCTGGCCAGTTGCAAATTTTTCAAGGGTAAATTCGTTTACCGTTCTGGCAATGTTTTGTTGCACTAGCAAACTAATGCTAATTTGGAAAAAGGCTGGTAGATAAATTGCTTTATCTTTGTCTGCTGAACCTAGCACCGTTCCCCTGTCAGTTGCAGTGGTGTCATTTGTTGCAGTTGCTCTACTACCAACATTTTCTGCATTCTTAACAACAACCTTGTTGTTGGAAAGATCCACACTGCCTTTTATGTAGTCAACATCTTCTGGAAACGTTATGTTAAATTTACTAATGACTACAGGGATGTTGTTAAAGACAGGATTACCGTAGGCAAAGAATCGTAGAATTCTTGGAGGCTGTCCACGTTCTGGATCTTCCCTGCCGTAATTCATTTTTGTATATGTTCTTAAGAAACGTATAGCACGTTCGCTCATTTCAAAATGATCTTTGGTATGGGCGCTGAACTTGCATTGCAAGCTCAATTGTGGATTTTCCGTGCGAACATACGCATACGGTTGATAATTGGTATGCGTTAGGTTAAACGAGTCATATTTGACATCGTTGCTGTAATCGATTTGTGGAGTGTATGGGAACTCAAGGATCGTCAAACCGCCCACTGGATTTCTTGGTGCTAAATATACGCCGCTCATAATGATATTTATCGTAAGATAATCTATAGTTTTAATTCCAAAAAGTCTTGACTTTCTGTTACTAAAGGTTATAAAATATACCTATGACAACCGCGAACCCACAAGCAAAACAATACCTAACAAACAAAGAATTGCTCAAGGAAATACACCTTAGCAAGAACAATTACAGTAGTTATACCAAGCCTGAATACGCAGATTATGACTTGATTTTAGCGGATTTGGGCAAGATCAATATACGAACTATTGCAGAAGCCAAACGAAATCGAGCACTTAAACTTAGTCAACAGGCATTGGCAGAAGCTCAAAAAGTCAATCCAAAAACAAAACTAGCAGAAGTTGAAATCGACTATAAAAAAGTTGCTAAAACTGATGTAGTGTTTAGGATTATGACACACGATCATATTCCATTGGAACCAGGACGAAAAAAGACTCCCAAGAGCAGGGGCGATCATCACAGTAAATGTAACTTTCCTCCTTATCAGCATTTTAAGTTTGAAAGCATCGACGGTGAAGACAAACTTGTTTGTGTAGGCAAGAGTCACTGGAAGGGCGATATCGAAACCGGAGAGTTCAGCTTAGAAGGCACAATGACTAACAAGCTAGCTAAAAGTTTTATGATGTTAGTCGAACGATACAGTATGCGTTTCAACTGGCGTGGATATACCTATGTCGACGAAATGCGTAGCCAAGCGTTACTACAACTAAGCCAGATTGGCTTACAGTTTGACGAATCTAAATCGCAAAACCCTTTTGCTTATTATACTGCGGCCATTGACAACAGCTTCACTCGTATCTTAAACATTGAGAAAAAGAATCAAATGATCCGAGACGACTTACTCATCGAGTACGGCAGCAACCCAAGTTTCACAAGACAGTTCGAACACGAAGCGCAAATGCGCGACGAACGTGAACGTATTGCAAATCTTAAAGAGGACTTCTAAAATGTACCTAGATCATGCAGTTATCAAACTGCATGAAGTTGCTCGTTTAGTTGAGCAACAAATTGGAACAGGTCAACTATCTGAAGATATTCGCAATTGTGCAGACAGACTTAGTGACTTACTAAAACCCGAAAGCAAAGAAAAAACAAATGACTGACATGTTTAAAAAAGCCGCTGTCTTTACTGACATCCATTTTGGTATGCGTCAAAACAGCAAAGCCCATAATGACGACTGTTTAAATTTTGTTAAATGGTTTTGTGAAACTGCTGAAAAGGAAGGCTGCGACACTGCAATCTTCATGGGCGACTGGCATCACCATCGTGCAACTGTTAACGTTAGCACATTGAACTATACCGTGGATGCCATCGACTATATCAGTAAGAGATTCGAGCGGTTCTTTTTCATCCCAGGCAATCACGATTTGTACTATCGCGAAAAGCGTGACTTAAACAGCGTACCGTTTATTAAAAATCAGAAAAACGTTATTTTGGTAAACGATGTTTACACAGAAGGCGGCGTTAGTCTTGTACCTTGGCTAGTCGGTGACGAATGGACTGCAATGAAACGATTAGATAGTCGTTATGTCTTTGGTCACTTTGAACTTCCTAGCTTTAAGATGAACGCTATGGTTGAAATGCCAGACCATGGCGGACTTAGCAGCGAGCACTTTCCAAATCAAGAATATGTGTTCAGCGGACATTTCCATTTGCGTCAACGTAAAGGAAATGTACATTACACCGGTAACTGTTTCCCACATAACTATAGCGATGCATGGGATGATGACCGTGGTATGATGATTTTAGATTGGGGTGGCAAGCCAAAGTACATTGCATGGCCCGATGCTCCTAGCTTTAAAACCATTGACCTTACACGTCTAATCGAAGATCCCGACAAGTATATGAACAAGAACAGTTTCTTGCGTGTTACTTGCGATGCTGACATTAGTTTTGAAGAAGCAACATTCTTAAAAGAAACTTGGCAGGAAACTTATAACCTACGTGAAATTAGTTTGATTCCCGCAAAACGTGAAGAACATGCACAGGATTGGAGCGGTGATGTTCACTTTGAAAGTGTAGACCAAATTGTTATTAGTCAGTTAGGCGCAATTGAAAGTGATGTAATTGATCGCCAAGTTCTAGTTGACATCTACAACGGCTTACATATATAATAAACCGATGATTAAAATTAAAAATCTAACTGTTCGCAATTTTCTTTCTGTTGGTAACGTTACCCAAGCACTAAGATTTGACCAACATGGTCTTACACTAGTTCTAGGCAATAACTTAGACATGGGCGGCGACGGCAGTCGTAACGGTACAGGCAAGACTACAATTGTTAACGCACTGAGTTATGTTCTTTACGGCAATGCACTTACTAACATTCGTAAAGACAACCTAATTAATAAAACTAACGGCAAGAACATGCTTGTTACTTGCGAGTTAGATGTCAACGGACACTCTTACAAAATTGAACGTGGCCGTAAGCCCAATGTTCTTCGTTTCATTGTCGACGACAGAGAAGTTGACAAAGGAGAGAACGAAGAACAACAAGGCGAGAACAAAGAGACACAAGAAGAAATTGAACGATTGCTAGGCATGAGCCACGACATGTTCAAACATATTTGTGCCCTTAACACTTACACTGAACCATTCCTTAGTTTAAAGACTAACGATCAGCGTGTAATCATTGAACAGCTTCTCGGTATCACTCAACTTAGCGAAAAAGCAACTTTGCTTAAAGAGCTTATCAAGAATACCAAGGATGCAATCAAAGAAGAAGAATTTAGAATTAAGGCAGTAACTGATGCAAACAATAAAATTAAAACATCTATTGATGATCTCGAACGTCGAAGTCGTCTTTGGCAGACCAAGCAGGCAGAAGATCTTGAAAAACTTGATGCTGCGATAACAGAACTGCTGAACATCGACATTGCACAAGAACTAGAAAATCATTCTTTGCTGACTAAATGGAAGGCAGACAAACAAAAGTTCGACGAGGCTACTAAATGGATTGCAAACATCGAAGCAGACGATGCAAAGCAACACCGCACTATCGCTAAACTAGAAAAAGAAATCGAACTACTTCAAGATCACAAGTGTCATGCTTGCGGCCAAGAGATCCACGATACCAAACAAGAAGAAATTTTAAAATCGAAAATGGATCAGAAGCAAGAATGTCTAATGCAGTTGTTGGCAAACGACACACAACGTCAAGAACATAACAACGTGTTAGCTGAAATCGGCAAGTTAGGCAAAAAGCCTGTTGTTAACTACGACGACATTAACGATGCTGTAAATCACAAGAGTACACTTGAAACTATTCAAGACCAGTTTGAACGTAGGGCACTAGAACAAGATCCTTATGTTGAACAAATTGATCATCTCAAAACCAGTGCTCTTGAAGAAATTAATTTTGAAACAATCAATGCGTTAACTAAGCTAAACGAACATCAAGAGTTCTTGCTTAAATTGTTGACTAGCAAAGACAGTTTCATTCGTAAACGTATCATCGAACAAAACTTGTCTTATCTAAATCACCGTCTGGGACATTACTTAGAAAAGTTGGCATTACCGCACGAAGTTAAATTCCGCAGTGACTTAGAAGTGGACATTACTCAACTTGGACAAGAGTTTGACTTTGACAATTTGAGTAGGGGTGAGCGTAACAGACTTATTTTGGGCTTGTCATGGGCATTTAGAGATGTTTATGAAAGTCTAAATAGACCAATCAATTTGTTGTTCATCGACGAAATGATTGACAGTGGTATGGATGCTAGCGGGGTGGATAACGCACTTGGCTTGCTCAAGAAGATGGCACGTGAAAATCGGAAAAATATCTTCTTGATTAGCCACCGTGATGAACTGGTCGGCCGCGTAAATAACATACTACAAGTAGTAAAAGAGAATGGCTTTACAACATTCAACACTGATATAGAAATGGTAGAAGCATAAAATGACAGAAGAAACAACACAAGTAAACACACAAGAAGAACTAGTAAAACAGTTCCAGATTTACATCGATGAGAACCAAAAGTTCACAGAGAAAAAAGTTAAAGCCGCTGCTGGCCGTGCTCGTAAGGCACTGCAAGAAGTTGCAAAACTAGTAAAAGCTCGACGCAAAGAGATTACCGAAGAGAAAGCGGCCCTTTCCGCTAAGTAATAGCCTAATGTGGCTATTCGAAGGTAATCAAGTTGAACAACTCCCAGAAGACTGTGTTGGTTTTGTATATCTCATTACTAACACAGTCACTGGTCGCAAATACATAGGCAAAAAACTGGCAAAATTCTCCAAGACAACTTATAAAACTGTAAAACTCAAAAACGGCACCAAAAAGAAGAAAAAAATTAAAGGCAAAATCGAAAGCGACTGGCAAACATACTATGGCTCAAGCGATGAATTAAACAAAGACGTTCAAACCCTTGGCGCTGACAAATTTACCCGTGAAATATTACATTACTGCAATAGTAAGGCACTTACATCATACCTCGAAGCTAAAGAACAATTCGATAGAAAAGTTTTAGAATCCGACGAATACTACAACGGCCACATACAAGTTCGAGTTCACGGCTCCCATATAAAAAACAAAATTTAGGCTCAACCCTGGTCCAAGCTCTACTGATAATGCCCGCACCGGCAAGTTAATTAAGGTGCCCGAATCCCTGGTGATGTCGCGGGGTAGGAAATTCCGAGCAGTAGCGGAGACATGATTGCCACTATCCCGTTGATGATGGGACGAAGCACTAGACTTGAAAGGTGCTGGCAAGTGTATGTAGAGTCGAAAAGAGTGGGCACTGTTGAGTCATTGCAACCCACAAGAAACTTGATGTTCATCTATCAGCTACAAGTTTCTGCGTTATAGGACTGCGTAAAAGGGTACAGCGTAACCGCCCTTGCTATTAATAGTTGCAGCGATAGATTACGATAATGGGCCTCCGGCATGTTATTTTTTTACTTTTAGCCCCTAACGGGGCTAAGTACGACTGCAAAACCTTGGCATATATACTCTCTGAAAGTACCGTATGAAAAGTTAATAAAAAGAATCTTAAGAATTGTGTTTTGTTAGCGTTAGCGTATAAAACATAATTCTTGTTGTTCTATGAACAACTTAAAATCTTTCTTGTGTTAAAGTTTCTTTTGGCTTTATGCCCTTATCTAGGCTAATTTTCTCTTTGAGTATCTTAAGGAATATTCGCTTCTCTTCATGTGTAATATTCCACATTTGGTCATAGCTTTGCCCGCTGTATATGGCCAATGTAGCAACATCCTCTGTTATGGCTTTTGTCTCTGCTTCTAGACTTTTTAGAAGCTTCATAATTTCAGGCCCTGACTTAAGAGCCAAAAGCCTCATGCGAAAAAAGTTGTTGGGTTTAAGTCTAACTGATTTTCGTGTTCCTTACCACAGTGCTTGCACGTAGTTTTGAAAGTTCTGGTCATACCCATCTCCCCTAACTTCATAACGCCTTGTTCTATATCCTTGAAATCAGTACTGCTCAAATCTTTTACCCATTCATTGATGTTGTTTCGGTCAGTTACAGAAACACCGTCTGGCAACAGCACAGTATCAATACAGTTTGCAACTACTTCTAAGTTTTGTTGTGTTAGAGCGTCGTAGCCTTTTTGTAAAAGATTAACTTTTTCTTTTTCGTCTACGCCTTGTTGTTCAGCCAGCTGAATGTTACGTACTTGTTCATACTGAATCCAGTTCAAATTCAATAACTGACTAAGGCTAACAGGTTTGATAAACACCTTGATTCCATTAGGCAATGTTACAGGATCTGTTTGTTCTACGGTTTTAATTGTAGTAATAAAGTAATCTAAGTTTAAAGTAGACTCAGTTGAAGCATTGTCGGCGCAGTCATGATATGTGACAATATCAAAGTTTTCGCCGTAGGTGCATCTACGTATAGCCAATAACAATGCATCTAAGTCTATGCTAGGCACTTCTTTTGGATTCTTAATGCAAGGTACGCAACTTTGAACCAAATGGTAAACCGCAGTGCCGTTTAATAATGCATCTGCGTTTTTGAGCATAAGCTCGTCTTTGGCTGTCATTGGGTAAACGGGAATCTCACCCATTTCATTCAGTTCTTCGATTTTGTTTTCGTAAAATTTACCTTGACTAGGCAGTTTGACCCATATGCCAGGCTTTCTAAAGTAACTTTTTAACGGGTTGGTTTGATTTTCCATTTTTTTTCCTACTAAATATTGTATAAGGACTACTCTTATATTTATGTGCGTAGATAATGGCTGACTCAGTATTAGGTAGAGGCTCACTGCCCGACGGTTCCCGTTTTGAATTTAGTTTAGATGGCCTTGCCACCAGTAATCAGATTGACAAGCTGATTAAGCTGTCTGCTGAGTTGTTAAAAACATGGGATGCAGATAACAAGACTGCCCAAAAGGCCATGGATAACTTGTCGGGTGTTTTAAAGCCAAACAACGACAACTTCAAAACACTAAGCAAAAACGTTAAGGCATCTTCAGATACATTTGACGAGTTTGATAAACATACCAAAAACTTATCCGACACATTTAGCCTATTAAGCCGCGGTAAATTTAAGAGTTCGTTCAACGAAATACCAAGCATTGCAGTTAGTCTTGCAGCAGGTGTTGGCACAGCAGTTGGTAGCCTAGTTGGTTACGCAGATCAAATCAAAGATAGCTTGCAACGTGGTGTTAGCGGCAATATCTTTGACATTGCCATTGCTGCAAAAACAGCAGGCGTAACTATAGGCGACTTTAACAAGGCATTGGGAGAAACAGGCGGTAGCTTTGCAGCTCTGGGCATGGGTGCAACAGACGGTGCCAAACAATTTGGCGCTTTAGTTGGCACCGTCCGTGATGCAACAAAGAGCGTAGGTAATCTTGGCTTGAGCAATGACCAATTGGCCTTGTTAACAGCACAGCAAGTTAAGGTAGCAGTTGCACAAGGTTTCAAAGGTAAGCAAGCCCAAGAAGTTGTCACAAGAAATGCAAGAATGCTAGGCGACGAACTAGATAACTTGGCAAATAGAACAGGTAAGAGTGTACTAGAGCTATCACAAGCAGCAGCTAAAATGGCGCAAGATCCTATTGTTGCCAACTTTGTTCGCAGTGCCAAAGAAGGTGGCAAGGAAGTTAGTTCAGCAGTTCAAGCATTTACTGCCAGCATGAAAGGCGTATTTGGTGAGCAAGGCGAGCAAATTGCCAAAGATGCATTGCAAAGTGCAATGAGTGGCTTACCAATGGTTGTAACTCAAGCAGGTAAGAATTTAGTCTTGGCTAGCAGCGGTATCTACTCTGAGATTGAAAAGCAAGCACAAGCAGCAGCTAGGGGTGAAAAGGTTACTGAAGCAGAAAGAGCTCGATTACGTAGCATGATTATTGATGAAGTCAAAGCACGTAAGACAGAACTAAATCAGTTTGCCATGCTTGGCGGACCAGTAGGAGAAAGCGCCAAGCAAATGCTGGCCATGGCCAACGAAGCAGAAAATTACAACACTGCCGAAGCTGCAAAACGTAGACAACAGGACAAGATTGCACAAGAATTCAATGCATCTATTAGAGAAATGCAAGCATCTTTCCAAGAGTTGCTAATACCTGTGTTCAAACTTCTTAACAACCTTGGCTTACAATATACTATAAAAGTAATTGCTGGTGCAATTGGAGTTGTGGCAGATTTCTTTAATTATCTTGGCCGAGGTGTTGATGCTATTTTAGGATTCTCTGGAGCTTTCCCAGCAGTTATCGGTACAATACTAGGCCTGGGTGCAGTTATAACAGGCAGTGTGGCTATATTCAAAATGCTACAAGGAGCATCAACAGGGCTTGTTGGCGTATTCAATACGCTATACAAGAGCATACAAACACTGGTTGCTTTAATAAACAAAAAAGTTGAAAGCACATTAGGTTATCCTGACTTAGATATAGATCCAAGTCGAGGAAAAGGCAACAAAGCAAGACGTAGAGCAGAACAAACAAAATCGGACAGAATGTCAAGGGCAGCAGACTACAGGAGACAAGGACTTAGCCCGTCAGAAGCATTAGAAAGAGCCCGTGCTGATCAATTAGCCGCAGCAGACGCAGCAGCAGGTGCCGGTAAAAAACCAACTCGTGCAGGCGCTTTGATGGGTAAACTTGGCAAAGGATTGGGCTACGCTGCCCTTGCTGGTGGTGTTGCAGACGTTGCTGCAAATGCAGCAGGCAAAGAAACTACTACAGGTAAAACACTGGGCGTCATTGGCTCGACAGCACAGTATGCTTCATTGGGAATGATGGCAGGTCCGTGGGGTGCAGCAATCGGCGGCGCTTTTGGTGCTGCATTGGGAATTTGGCAAAACTTCTTAAGCGACCAAGAAAAAGATTCGGCAAAAGATGAGCTTCAAGATCAACAACTTAGCTCATCCGAACGAGCACTAAAAGAACAACAAGCAACATTAGAACAAAATAGACAGATGTTAGCAGAGTTAAGGGCTATAAGAGAAGAAGCTGGTTACGGCAACCAAATCAATGCTCGTGGTGTTAGCTACCAAGCAGCTACTGAGCGTAAGATTAGCAATATGCAATTTAATAATGCCTAATAAATATATAACAGGATAAAAATCAATATGTCATGGCGTAAGCACTTCCAGATACCACAAACAGCAAATGAACTTTCAAGGGCAAAAGGTAATAATTCTGCCCATAACGGCACATCTACCAAATTTAACAGTTGGTTAAAGGATGTCTACACAGGAACACCCAACCGTATTGACCGTTACGGACAATATGAACTAATGGATGCCGACAGTGAAGTTAATGGTGCATTAGACACTATTGCTGAATTCTGTACACAATTTGACTTTGAAAGCAACTTGCCATTTACAGTAGAACACTTTAATGAGCCAACCGATGCCGAAGTAAAAGTTTTAACTAGCAGTTTGCGCCAATGGTGCATGTTAAACGCATGGAACAAACGTATTTGGCGTATGGTTCGTAATGCATTAAAGTACGGTGACCAGTTCTTTATTCGAGATCCTGAAACATACGAATTGTACTATGTTGCAGCAGAAGATGTTACTAAGTTAATTATTAACGAAGCTAAAGGCCGCGAAGTAGAACAATACATTATGAGGAATTTGAGCTTAGATGTAGGCAATAAAGTTGCATCTGAGCCACTAATAACTGACAACAATTACGGCCCTGCACAGTTTGCAAAGACCCCATTTACACAATTTGCTAGTCCTTCGTCGGCTGGCGCAGCAGGCAATAACCAAACAGAGATACCAGTAAACGCTAATCACGTTGTGCATATGAGCTTGAGCGAAGGTATGGATACAAACTATCCATTCGGTACAAGTATTCTTGAAGCAGTTTACAAAGTATATCAGCAAAAAAGTTTGCTAGAAGACAGTATTATTATCTACCGTGTGCAACGTGCTCCTGAACGCCGTGTGTTCTATATTGACGTTGGTAACATGCCTGCTAACATGGCTATGAGCTTTGTGGAACGTGTTAAAAACGAAATCCACCAACGACGTATTCCTAGCAGAACAGGTGGCGGAACAAGCATTATGGATGCTAGTTATAACCCACTAAGCATGCTAGAAGACTACTTCTTTGCTCAAACAGCAGAAGGCCGTGGATCTAAAGTTGAAGTTTTACCAGGCGGCGATAACTTAGGTCAAATTGACGACTTGAAGTATTTTACTAACAAGCTAATGCGAGCTCTACGTATTCCAAGTAGCTACATGCCAACAGGCCCAGATGACGGAACAGCAGTTTACAGCGATGGCCGTGTAGGTACTGCATTCATTCAAGAGTATCGTTTCAACAAGTACTGCCAACGTTTACAGAACTTAATTGTTGATCCTTTAGATAAAGAATTCAAGATGTTCTTGAAGAAAAAAGGCATTGAACTAGATTCAAGCTCTTTCAAGTTAACATTCTTACCGCCACAGAGTTTCAGCGAATACCGTGAAATTGAAGTCAATAACGCTCGTGCAGCAGTATTTGGACAACTTGCAGAAGTTCCATATCTAAGCAGACGTTTTGTCTTGAAGAAATATCTTGGCTTAACTGATGCTGAAATGGTTGAAAACGAAACCATGTGGCAAGAAGAAAACCCAGAAGGCGCTGTATCTTCGACCGGCGAAGAAGCAGCATTGGGTTCCGGCGACTTGAACGCTTTGGGCATACAACGTCCAACAGAAGATGAAATGGGCCAGGTTGATTCGCTAGAAAACCAACCTGCTGTCGAACCGGGTGCAGAAGCACCTAGTCCATTGGGCGGCGGAGCAGCTCCGGCCGCACCAGGAGCACCAACAAATGCGCCTCAATGAAGTTAAACAAGGGTACGGTTACCCTGAAGAAAATGAGTTTGCTCAAGCAAAAAAGATGGATACTAGACGTCCAAGGCTTACACTTGAGCACTTAGGTAAACTAAGAAAAATGAGAGAAATAAGAAAATTAGAAGTTGAAGAACGACGTGAACTTTTTAAAACAATTTATCAACGTCCGGCCCCTGCGGTCTAATTTTGCTTACTTAATCAAACTTTCTGAAAGAAAACTGCGTTTTTAACTCTATTTTACCTATCATTTTAAGAATATGCTGTAAATATATTTACAGACAAACCACTTTGGCCAAAAGGAGAACAGAATGTCTAAACATACATTAGAACAAGTATTAGAGGCCTTGATTAATAAAGAAGAAGATCGTGCAAGCGAGTTGCTACATCAATTCTTTGTTGCAAAGGGCAAAAGCATTTATGAAGAACTAAGTCAGTTCGATGAAGCTGCTGAAGAAGAGCTAGACGAATCTGAAGAAGATTTAGAAGAAGGCATTGGCGGCGCGCCAGGTGCAGACTTCGAAGACGAAATCATCGCTAACGAAGAAGACTTAGAAGACGAACAACTATTCGGCGAAGCCGAAGGTGACGAAGATGACGCTATGAGCGCTGAAGAACCAGGTGAAGAAGAAGCTACTGCTGACCTAGCAATGGGTGGCGACGAAGCTGTTCCTGGTGAAGAAGCTGCTGAAGGCGAAGCAGGTGATGCTGAAGAAGCTATCAGCAAAGTAGAAGACGCATTATCTGAATTAAGAGCAATTTTTGCTGACTTAACAGGTAATGAAGGCGCTGCTGAAGAGCCAGCTGCTGATGCAGATATGCCAGCTGCTGACGGTGCTGAAGAAGACCAATTAGCTGCAATGGGCGAAAGCGTTAGCTTAAAGGCTGTTCCAGCTGCTAAGATGGGCGACGATGGCGACAAGAGCGCTAAGAGTCCTGTTAGCTCTGGTGCTAAAATCAGCGGTAACGGTGCTAAGGCAGTTAACTTCACAGGTCAAGCAGACGGTAAAGGCGGCACACAAGGTGGCGTTCTAAACCCAAGTGCTAAGACTGACGACATGGGCAACGTTAACAAAGTTGGTAACGCAAAAGCTCCTGCTCCAAAGAGCGTAGCAGTTCCTAAGAATAGCGACTCTGCAAGCAACAAAACAAGTCCAGTAGTTAAGAGCTAATATCATGTCTTTACCACTAGTAGAATCTTTAACTTACGATCAAGCGGGTATGCGTACCCACTTGATTGAGAATGCCAACGGCGGCAAGGATCTCTACATGGAAGGTATTTTTATTCAAGGCGGGGTACGCAATCAAAACCAGAGAGTTTACCCTGTCAACGAAATTGCCAAGGCATGTAATGTCATTGCTGAAAAAATTAAAAACGGTTACAGTGTATTAGGCGAAGCCGATCACCCTGATGACCTACAAGTTAACCTAGACCGTGTTAGTCACATGATTACTAATATGTACATGAACGAAAACAACGGTATCGGTAAACTAAAAATCCTACCTACACCAATGGGTAACATCGTTAAAACTCTTTTAGAGAGTGGTGTTAAACTAGGTGTTTCCAGTAGGGGTTCTGGTAACGTCAATGAATCTGGTGGCGTTACTGATTTTGAGATTGTCACGGTAGATATCGTGGCACAACCGAGTGCTCCTAGCGCATATCCAAAAGCAATCTACGAACGTGTAATGATGGATCGTAGACGTGGCGCCCTAATGGACGTTGCAGGCGCTGCAAGATATGATAATGCTGCACAAAAATACCTCAAGGAAGAGGTTCTCAGGTTCATCAATAACCTAAATAAAAAATAAGGGGACAAAAGATGAGCGGAATTAAAGAACTATTCGGTACTGGGGTTTTATCCGAGGAAGTCCAAAGCCAACTACAAGAGGCGTGGGATAGCCAGGCTAAAGTCTTACGTGAAGAAGTGGAAGCTACTTTACGTGAAGAATTCAGCCAACGCTACGAACACGATAAAGGCCTTATTGTTGAAGCTGCGGATAAGATGATTTCCGAGGCTATCCGTAAAGAATTGGAAGAATTAGCCATTGACAAACGTGATCTTGCTGAAGCGAAAGTTGAATACAAGAAACAAGTCAAGGAACATGCTAAACTTCTAAACAAATTCGTTATGGAACAATTAGCTAAGGAAGTTAAAGAACTTAGACAAGACCGCACTGCACAGAAAGCAAACTTTGAAAAACTTGAAGAATTTGCTCTTAAGAAACTAAGCAACGAACTACGTGAGTTGAAAGAAGACGAAGACAAGTTAGTCAAGGCTCGTGTTGACCTTGTAACCGAAGGTCGCAAAGTAATTGCAGAAGCCAAAGCAAAGTTCATCAAAGAAGCTGCTATTAAAGCAGAAAAACTTCTAACAGAAACTCTACGCACAGAAATCACCCAGCTACGTGAAGACATTCAAGTTAGCCGTGAAAATGCATTTGGTCGTAAGATCATGGAAGCATTTGCTGGTGAGTTTATGGCAAGTGGATTTGCTGATGGTACACAAGTTAAAAAACTTGGTGATCAGTTAGCTGCTCTTACACAAAAACTAGAAGAAACAACTAAGCTAGTTGAAAGTAAGGATGCGGCGATTGCTCAAGCGCAAGCAAAAATTCGTATTGCTGAAGATGCTGTAAAGCGTCAAGCAATCATGCAAGAGTTGGTAGCTCCGCTAGGAAAAGAAAAGCGTGAGATCATGGAAGACCTGTTAAAGACAACTAAGACAGAAAATCTACGTGAATCATACAATAAGTATCTACCAGCCGTATTGAATGAAACAGCAGCCAAGCCAACAAGCAAGACTGTTATTTCTGAAAGCGCAACATCGCAGAAGACTGCGGTAACAGGCGACAAAGCTTCTAGTGAGGACTCTGCACCAGCAGATATCATTTCACTAAGAAAATTAGCCGGAATAGGAAAGTAAAGTAAAGGGAGACTACTATGTCTGAAAAACTTTTCGAGGCCCAAAATTGGACTGCTACTAAAGACGTTCTACTAGAAGGGCTAAATGGCAACCGTAAGGCTGTCATGGAATCTGTGTTAGAAAACACACGTAAAAACATTATGGAATCTGCTAGCGCAGGTGCTACTCAAAGCGGTAACATTGCGGTTCTAAACAAGGTTATTCTACCTGTTATCCGCCGTGTTATGCCAACAGTTATCGCTAACGAAATCGTTGGTGTTCAGCCTATGACAGGCCCAGTTGGTCAGATCCACACTCTAAGAGTTCGTTATGCTGAAACAGCCGCAGGCGTTACAGCAGGTAGCGAAGCTCTAAGCCCATTCAACATTGCTAAGGCTTACAGCGGTAACTTAGACGCTAACAACCCAGGCGGTAACCCAACAGCAAGCATGGAAGGTGAAGTTGGTAAGAAACTAAGCATCCAGATTCTAAAGCAAACAGTTGAAGCTAAGACACGTAAAATGTCTGCTCGCTGGACTTTTGAAGCTGCTCAAGACGCACAAGCTATGCACGGCTTGGACGTTGAAGCAGAAATCATGGCTGCTCTAGCACAAGAAATCACTGCTGAAATCGACCAAGAATTGATTGGTAAGCTAATGAACCTTTCTGGTACAGCTATCCACACATTCGATCAGAACGGCAGCTTCACAGGTACACCTACATACGTTGGTGACCAACACGCTACATTAGCCATCATGATTAATGATGTTGCTAACAAGATCGCTCAGCGTACACGTCGTGGTGCTGGTAACTTCGTTGTTGTTTCTCCAACAGCATTGACAGTTCTACAGAGCGCTACAACTTCTGCATTCGCACGTACTACAGAAGGTACATTCGAAGCTCCTACAAACACAAAGTTCGCTGGTACATTAAACAGCAGCGTTCGTGTGTATGTAAACAGCTACGCAGACGCAAGCACACCAATCTTAGTTGGTTATAAGGGTCCTAACGAAATGGACGCAGCAGCTTTCTACTGCCCATATATCCCTCTAATGAGCTCTGGCGTTGTTCTTGACCCAGCTACAATGGAACCAGTCGTATCCTTCATGACACGTTATGGTTACGTTGAGTTGACAAACACAGCAAGCAGCTTAGGTAACGCAGCTGACTACTTAGGTAAGATCAACATCGGTACTATCAAGTATGCTTAATCCCTAACAGGATTACTACTAAACAAAAGGGACCTTCGGGTCCCTTTGTTGTCTATAAATATTAATATGTTAAAAACAGTTGACCAAAGAGTTAAGTTAGAGCGTCTTAATATTTGTAAATCTTGCGATTTATTTTTGAAAAACTATAGTACTTGCAAAAGTTGCGGTTGCTATATGCCTGCAAAAGCCACGTTTGCTAGCTCCGAGTGCCCTGAGGGCAAATGGACAGAAGCGCCCCCTGGGCAAAGTTTAATAAATAAGATAGAAGAGATGATTCTCGACAGTTGGAAATAATATGTCTGATCTATACACAAAAATACACGGAACAACAACAGACCGTTTTAAAATCGGACTTAAAACCGAACGAGTAAATTTATCAGGCAGCACTACAGGCAACTCTACAACAACATTAACTAATAGAGATAACCAAAATCATACAGTTAATTCTACTGTATTTTTTACAGCATATATTGTTGGACAAGGAACAACAAATGTGGCAGCTTATGAAATCAAGGGCTGCTACTTACAAGGAACAACAACGGTAACAGGTTATGTAACTAACACTTATGTTGATCAAAGTGATTTCACTGAGCCTGTTGTTTCTTTTGATACAAACGGGGTCATGACAGTGGAATGTACTGGCGTGGCAGATGACAGTGTTAATTGGACAGCATCAATTGATGTTGTTTCTATATAAGAGAGAACGATGGCAATTAAAATAAATCACCAAACAGAAGCATTGACTCCGGAGTCTGGAGTATTAGAAGTATCAGCTACCGGTGCTTTAAAATTGCCAGCTGGTATCGAAGCCGAACGACCAACAGGCACAGAAGGTTTACTACGATATTCAAAAGATCTTACCAATCCTGAATACCATGACGGAACATCATGGAGACTGTTAACAAATAAAGATTATGTGGATACTTTGGTTGCAACAGGCAACCAAGACCTTACAGACGTAATCAGCAACTTAAAATTAAACGACTTAACTGATGTTACTGTAGCTAACCCTGTTACAGGCGAGGTTCTAGTATATGACGGTACATTAGGTCAGTTTAGAAGTCAAACTAATAGTCTTGCACCTCTTACACGTTACTTTACAGGTGACGGTACGACATTAGAGTTTGATATAGAAACAAGCGTAAGCAATCCTAATTTGTTAGTAGTTTCAATCAACGGTATAACACAAGAACCTTATTACAGCTACACTATTGTTGATGGTGTGACACTAACTTTCGACGAAGCTCCTGCTCAAGGTGACAGAATCCAAGTTAGGATTCTTCGAAGCAATACTACTAGCGACAGACCTCGTCCAAAGATTAGAGATGTTTCTTACAGTACGATTGGACAGTTTACAACAATCACGGTGGTATGTACAGATATCACATACGGAACAGGTGCCAAAATTGGCACCAAAAATATCACTAGGATAGATTACCCTAGTGAAAGCATTCTTCAACTTATGGTTGAAACAAGTCAAATTAGTGGGTCCACATGGACAACACCACAAGACTTGACTCTTATAGACACAAGCGGTAATGAGTATGTTTATAAGAACTTGATAAACTATGGTGCTGGCAAGCCTCAGTTCACAGATAGCACAACATATATTGGGCGTTTTAGGGGCGGAGACAGCATTAATTTTGAGCTTGGAGTAAATAATACTACAAGCATATCTTTAAGCCCTGCTTATGACGGGGAAGCTGCAATTAGCTGGTTAACAGTAAGCGGCACAAGTATCGTAGGAACTGCTCCTAATAACAGCAGCCCTAGTCGATACGAAATCAAAGTAACAGCTAGTAATGGTTCAGTTGACATAACAAAGAACTACTGGTTGTTAGTCATATAACATTATTATTCTCATGTTGGCGGCACCAAACTTAAACATGCCATAAGGAGACAAATGATGCCATTAATTAAATTAAGGTCTAGTTCTATTATAGATAGCGTCCATTTGGGCGGTACACCAACGGCGTCAGATGCTTCTAGTCAGATTGCGACTACTCAGATGGTTCAGCAAGAGTTAAGCAATTTAGTCGATTCTGCTCCTGAGTTACTAAACACTCTAAGCGAATTGGCAGGGTCTTTGGGCACAGACACAAATCAAGCCTAAATGGGTTTCAGTAGAAACTCAACATTGAGGATAAAGAAATGCCTTTAATTAAAGCAAGGTCAAGTTCTATTATTGAAAGCGTAGACCTACGTGGTCAACCAACAGCGCCAACAGCAGAACAAACGACCAATACCAATCAGTTAGCAAGTACCGCGTTCGTACGAACAGCTATTGCTGAATTGATTGATTCTAGCCCTGAGCTATTAAACACCTTAAACGAATTAGCAGCAGCGTTAGGTAATGATCCTGATTTTGCAACTACCGTTACCAACAGTATTGCTACAAAAGTGCCACTAGATGGTAGCGTAGCAATGACAGGTGAGTTGACACTTTCTGGCGATCCAACGCAAAACCTAAGTGCTGTAACAAAGCAATACGTTGACCAAGCAATCGACGATCAGATGATTTATAGTACAGATGATGTACCGGAAGGTCAAAATCTATACTACACTGACAGTCGTGCTCGTGCAGCAGTTAGTTTAGCTAGCGACAACACAGTTGTTCTAGACTACGACCAGCTGACAGGTCAATTTACATACAATCACCCAACAAGTGATGGTGTTCTAGAAGGTTCTACAAACCTATACTTCACAACAAGCCGTGCTCGTCAGAGCATCAGCATGAACAGTGATGATGGTACGATCCTTTCTTACAGTTCTACAACTGGTGAAATTACTTTCACAACTCCTGACACTGATAAGATTGTTGAAGGTCAAACCAACTTATACTTTACAACAGCTCGTGCTCGTAACAGTATCAGCAATGGTTCCAATATTAGCTACGACAGCAGCACTGGTATTATCAGCACACAGGCAGCAGTCTGGAGCGTAAACGGACAAGAGCACGATGTTGTTCTTGATACCGATGACGTTAGTGAAGGTAGCGCAAACTTATACTTCACACAAGCTCGCGCCCGTGGTTCTGTAAGTCTAACTACAGACGATAGTAACATTTTAAGCTACAACGGCGGCACCGGTGTATTCACATTTGTTACACCAAGTACAGACGCAATCGATGAAGGTAGTGTAAACCTATACTACACAAACGAACGTGTTCGTGCAGCAGTAAGTGCTAGTGGCGATATCAGCTACAACAGTGCAACAGGTAACTTCAGCTACAGCACACCGACAACTGACGGTGTTAACGAAGGCTCTAGCAACCTATACTTCACTGATAGTCGTGCTCGTAACTCGATTAGTTTAAACACTGACAATTCTGATGTTTTAAGCTATGACAATACAACTGGTGAATTTACATTCAGCTTAGGTAGCCAAACTACTGATGACGTACAAGAAGGTACAACTAACCTATACTACACCGATGCTCGAGCTCGCGCAGCAGTTAGCGTAGACAGTGATTGGGACAATGTAAGCTACAACAGTACAACTGGTGTTATTTCTGTAAGTGCTCCAAGTACAGACGACGTTGTCGAAGGCAACAACAATCTATATTACACAACAGCACGTACTCGCGCAGATGTAAGCGCAACAGATGCTGGTGGTGATGGTAGCTTCACTTACGATAGCGCAACTGGTGTATTCACTTATACCGGTCCAAGTGCTAGCGAAGTACGTGCTCACCTAAGTGCTACTACAGCAACTGGTGCTCAGTATGACAGCGCAACTGGCGTATTCAGTTTATCTGGTATTCCAAACAGCAGTCTAACAAACAGCAGTGTTACAGTTAACGGCGCCGAAGTAAGTCTAGGAGGTTCTACATCTTTTGGTACAGACAGTGTAACAGAAGAAAGCAACCTATACTTTACAGATGGCCGCGCTCGCGCAGCTATCAGCCTAACAAGCGACAACACAAGCGTTTTAGATTACAACAGCACAACTGGTGAATTTACATTCAGCTTAGGTAGCCAAACTACTGACGATGTTGCTGAAGGCGCAACTAACTTGTACTTCACAACTCAACGTGCTCGCGATAGCGTAAGCGCAGTTGATGCAGGTGGCGACGGCAGTTTCAGCTATGACAGCGCAACTGGTGCATTCACATACACCGGTCCAAGTGCTAGCGAAGTACGTGCTCACCTAAGTGCTACAACAAACACTGGCGTTACATACGACAGCAGCACTGGTGTTATTGCTCTAAGCAGCATTCCTAACAGCAGCCTAGCAAACAGCAGCATTACTCTAAACGGTACAACTGTAAGTTTAGGCGGCAGCAACAGCTTCGATACAGATTCTGTTAACGAAGGTTCTACAAACTTGTACTACACAAGTGCTCGTGTGCGTGGCGAACTAAGTGCAGTTGACAGCGAAAACGTTGGCGCATTTAGCTACAGCAGCTCAACAGGTGTATTCACTTTTGATGCAAGCGCAGTAGTTGCAACAGTCAACGGCGAAAGTGGTTATGTAACTTTAGATACAGATGATATCGCAGAAGGTTCTAATAACCTATACTACACGACAGCACGTACTCGTTCTGATGTTAACGCTGGTACAGGCGTAAGCTATGACCAATCTACTGGTACTTTCAGTATCGGTCAAAGCGTTGGTACAACCGACGACGTTACATTTAATGATGTAACAGTTAGCGGCGACCTAACAGTTAACGGTACACTAACAACTATCAATTCTACAGACTTGACAGTTACAGATAAGAACATCACTATTGCAGACGGTGCAGCAGACGCAACCGCAGCTAACGGTGCTGGTATTACTGTAGATGGTGCAAATGCAACTATCACTTATGCAAGTGCAGACGATAGCTGGAACTTCAACAAAGATGTAAACATTACTGGTGGTTTAACAATCACAGAAAGCCTATCTGCTCCAACATTTATCGGTGACTTAACCGGTGATGTTACTGGTACAGTAAGCGATCTAAGCAACCACACAACAGATGATGTTGCTGAAGGTTCAACAAACTTATACTTCACAGATACTCGCGCTCGTAACGCAGTAAGCCTAACAAGCGACAAGACATCTGTTCTAAGTTACAATGCAAGCACAGGCGCATTTACATTCACAATTGCAAATGCTTCTACAAGCGACATCGCCGAAGGTACTAACTTGTACTTCACTGATGCTCGCGCTCGCGCAGCAGTTAGCGTAAGCGATTTGGGCGGTGATGGCAGCTTGAGCTACGATAGCTCAACCGGTGTAATCACTTACACAGGTCCAAGTGCTAGCGAAGTACGTGCTCACCTAAGTGCTACAAGTGCAACTGGTGTTACATACGACAGCAGCACAGGTGTTATTGCTCTAAGCAGTATTCCAAACAGCAGCTTGACAAACAGCAGTGTAACCGTTAACGGTGCAACTGTAAGTTTAGGCGGCAGCACAAGTTTTGGCACTGATAGCGTAACCGAAGAAAACAATCTGTACTATACAGACACTCGTGTTCGTAACGCTTTAAGTGTAACAACTAGCGACAGCTCAGTATTTGATTACGATGCTGCAACTGGTGAGTTCACATTCAGCTTAACTGGTATCGATACAGATGAAGTTACAGAAGGCGTAAACAACCTATACTTCACAACAACTCGCGCTCGTGACAGCGTAAGTGCAGTTGACGCTGGCGGCGATGGCAGCTTCAGCTACGATAGTGCAACTGGTGTGTTCACATACACTGGTCCAAGTGCTAGCGAAGTACGTGCTCACCTAAGTGCTACAAGCAACACAGGTATCACTTATGACAGCGGTACAGGTACATTTGCTCTAAGCAGTGTTCCAAATAGCAGCTTAACAAACAGCAGCGTTACATTTAACGGTGTTGAAGTTGCTTTAGGTGCAAGCGGTAGTTTTGACACCGACTCTGTAAGCGAAGGCGAAGGCAATCTATACTTTACAGATAGCCGCGCTCGTAACGCAGTTAGCTTGGTAACAAGTGACAGCAGCGTATTCGACTACGATCCTGTAACTGGTGTATTCACATACAGTGCAACAGGTTTAAGCACAGACGAAGTTGCTGAAGGTACAACTAACTTGTACTACACAGATGCTCGCGCTCGTGCAGCTATCAGTACAAACGGTTGGCAAATCAGCTACGACAGTGGTACTGGCGTAATCAGCATGGCTACACCAGATACAGATGATGTATCTGAAGGTACAACTAACAAGTACTTCACAGATGCTCGTGCTCGTCAAGCTATCAGCTTAACAACTGATAACACTGACGCAATGAGCTACGACAACACAACTGGTACATTCTACTTCACATTGAATTCTGTAGATACAGATGAAATTGCTGAAGGCGCAACAAACTTGTACTTTACAACTGCTCGCGCCCGTGCTAGCGTAAACAACGGTTCAAACATTGATTACGACAGCAGCACAGGTACTATCAGCACACAAGCTGCGGTTTGGAGTGTTAACGGTCAAGAGCATGATGTTGTTCTAGATACAGACGATATTAGCGAAGGTAGCGCAAACCTATACTTCACTGACAGTCGTGCAAGAAGTGCTATTACTCTAACTACAGATAATAGCAACATTCTAAGCTACAATACAGGTACAGGTGCTTTAACTTTCGTTACACCTACAACTGACGCAATTGCAGAAGGTGAAGTAAATCTATACTACACTGATGCTCGTGCAGATGGTCGTATCGCTGTAGCAAGTATCCGTGACCTAGCAGACGTTGATAAAGACGATGCACTACAAGACGGCTATACTCTAGTTTGGAGTAGCACACGTGGTGAATTTGTTCCACAAAACGTTGCTGTAACAGCTACTACATTGAACTTTACTGGTGATGGTACAACAACCAGCTTCAGTACAGGCGTTGAAGTAAGCTCTATTGATAACACACAAGTGTTCATCAACGGTTTAATTCAAGCACCTACATACTCTTACACTCTCAGCACAGTTGACGGTGTATCTAGTATCGTGTTTGATACAGCCCCCGAAGCCAACGACTACATTTTCGTTCGTGTAACTTCTACAAGCAGCTTAACTGCTGGTGGTGTTCTTAACGAAAGCAGTACTGTTGACGGTGGTTCATTCTAATACATAGTATTAGAAACCCAAGAAAAAGGATGCTTCGGCATCCTTTTTCGTTTTCAAAAAATGTATAAATACATTAAAGCCGGGACAGTATAATGCCAATTTTTAGAGGTAAAAACCTTGTTAGCGCCGTATCAGACTACAAAGACAGTGTAAAAGTAGCTACAAGGACTAACGTAAATCTTTCTTCAAACGTCATTTCAATTGACGGTGTATCGCTGTCTGATAAGGACAGAGTCTTATTATTGGGACAAACTATCTCGGCTCAAAACGGTATATATGTCTGGTCCGTATCTACTAGTAAACTAACAAGAGCACTAGATGCAGATAGTGTATTTGAATTAAGCGCCGGCAATAGAGTTTACGTAGAAGAAGGCACAACACACGCAAAAACAACATGGACTTTGATTACTCAAGGTGTTATTACGCCAGGGACAACAGGTCTTGTGTTTGCAAAAGAATCGAGAATTGGCACAACCGATGTTAGCGGAACTTACGGCGGATCTAATAAAACATTACAAATTACCTTAGACGAAACCGGGCAGATTGACTCCGTTTCAGCAATAGATATAAGCGTCGACGGCGGCGAATTTTGACTTATATACCACTTCATACTCAGAATTTTGATAAATACTTTTTAGAATAATAGGAAACGATAACCTATGAGTTCAAAGGGAGTATATACTCAAAATGGCCAATACAATCATTTTAAAGCGCAGTGCGACCCCTGGTAAGGTACCTACCACGGCTCAATTAGCACTGGGCGAAATCGCAATTAACACCTATGACGGTTTACTATACATCAAAAAAGACGATGGAACACCTAGCGTTGTTCAAATCGGTGGTGTAACCAGCGTTAACGGTGAAACTGGCGCAGTAACAATCGACACAGGCGATGTTGCTGAAAACGGTAATCTTTATTTTACAACAGCTCGCGCACGTAGCGCAGTAAGCGCAGGCACAGGTATTAGCTACAACAGCAGCACTGGTGTAATCAGCACAACACAAAACCTAAGTACAGCTGGTAGTCCAACTTTTGCTGGTTTAACACTAACTGGCGGCATCAGCAGCATTTCTGGTAGCATCATTCCTAGTGCAGACATTACTTATGACCTAGGTAGTCCAGAGAAACAATGGAAAGATATCTACGTTGGTCCAGGTTCTTTGTATGTTAACGGACAGAAAGTTCTTCAGGACGATTCTGGTACAATTACATTTACTGCTGACACGGACGAAAACATTCGTATCAAAACACTTGGTACTGGTGTATTACAATTAGGTTCTAGCACAACAACATTACAAGTTGACAGCACATTACAAATTGCTAGCGGCAAGAACATCACAGATGCTTCTGGAGTTCAAGTTAACTTCGGTGACAACATTCAGATGAATAACAATAAAGTTGTTGGTCTAGGTGCACCAAGTGCAAGCACAGACGCAGCTACAAAAGGTTATGTTGATACACAAGTTGCATCTATCAGCACAAGTTCTATCAGCCAAGGTAACAGTAACGTTACAGTAACAGACAATGGTACTGGTACAGTTACAGTAAGTGTTGATGGTAGCACGGCCTTAACAGTTAGCGCATCAGGTGTTGTTGTTGCAGGTAACTTCACAGTTCAAGGTACAACTACAACAGTTGATTCTAACACTGTTACAGTTGCTGACAACATTATCACATTAAACAGCGATGCAACAGGTGCTGCTACACAAAACGCTGGTATTGAAGTAGAACGCGGTGACGATACAAACGTTCAACTACGTTGGAACGAAGGTTCTGACAAGTGGACATTTACTAACGATGGCGCAGTTTACTACCCAATGGCAGTAAGCACAGACGATCTGGCAGAAGGTTCTACTAACAAGTATTACACAGATGCTCGTGCTCGTGGTTCATTAAGCGCAAGTAGTGCTACTGGTATCAGCTACAACAGTTCAACTGGTGCATTCAGTCTAGGTTCTATTCCTAACAGCAGCTTGTCTAACAGCAGCATTACAATCAACGGTACAGCAGTTAGCTTAGGCGGTACACGTACTTTAGACACTGATGCAATTAGCGAAGGTTCTACTAACAAGTATTACACAGATGCTCGTGTTCGTGGTGCATTAAGTGCAGGCACAGGCATTAGTTACAACAGTACAACTGGTGCTATCAGCACAAGTGCAATTCCTAACAGCAGCTTAACAAACAGCAAGGTAACAGTTGGTACAACTGATATCAGCCTAGGTGGTAGTTCTACTACACTAGCAGGTCTAACAAGCGTAACATCTACTAGCTTCGTTGGTGCTTTAACAGGTAATGCTGACACAGCAACAAGCGCAGGCAAGTGGACAACAGCTCGTACTATCACTTTAGGTGGTGACTTGACAGGTAGCGTTTCTATTGACGGCAGCGCAAGCGTAACATTGACTGCAACAGTTGCAGCAAACAGTGTTGCTTTAGGTACAGATACAACTGGCGACTACGTTGCAAGTTTAGTAGCTGGTACAGGCATTTCTTTAAGCAACAACACTGGCGAAGGTGCTACACCTACAGTTGCAGTTGATACAAGTACAATTGCTACAAGAAGCTATGTTGATACAGCAGTTGCTGGCAAAGACAACACAGACGAAATCACTGAAGGTACAACTAACAAGTACTTTACAGATGCTCGCGCTCGTGCAGCAATCAGTGTTAGCGGTTCTTTAAGCTACAACAGTACAACTGGTGTTATCAGCTACACAACACCTTCTACAGACGGTATTTCCGAAGGTACTACAAACAAGTACTATACAGATGCTCGCGCTCGTGCAGCTCTAAGCTTCACAGCAGGTAGCGGTGGTTACAACAGTACAACTGGTGTTATCACAATTCCTACAAACACTAACCAGTTAACAAACGGTGCTGGTTACTATGCTTCAGGTAACAACGTATCTTTTGGTACAGGTAGTTTCAGCGGCGCAGTAAGTACGGGTGCTTTAACAGTAACTGGTGCAATTACTGCTACTGGTGAAGTTACAGCTTACTACTCTGACTTACGTTTGAAGACAAACATTGTTCCAATCGCAGACGCCTTAGAAAAGGTAGAAGCATTGAATGGTGTTACATTCGATCCAAACGAAACTGCTCTAGCATTGGGCATTGATAACACACACCAGATGGGTGTTATCGCTCAGGAAGTTGAAGCAGTTGCTCCTGAGCTAGTAGTTGACAGTGCTTTTGCTGGTTATAAGACAGTTAAGTATGACAAGCTAACAGCTCTTCTAATTGAAGCAGTTAAAGAACTAAGTGCTAAGGTGAAGACACTGGAAGCACAGTTGGGTAACACAAAGCCAACTTTATAATTTCCGAAAATTGGATGGGCTAATCACCCATCCAATAGGATAAATAAACGCAGAGGAGATTATAATGGCAGTTTTACCAGCAACAGGTTCTGAAATTGTTATGGGTCGTGTCCGTAAAGCGTATAATAACACCGCTCCGGCGGCTGGCCAAAATATTTCACTTAGTGGTACATTGGGTGCATTTAGAGGTCAAGCAGCAGGAACTCAAATTAGTTTGAGTTCTAAGTTCGGTGGACAAATTACACCTTACACGTACTAATTCTAATACTAGAAACACTTACATAAATACCTCGAGAAATCGAGGTATTTTTATGGCCACAAAAAAGAAAAACCCATTACAAGAATTGTTTGATGCTTGCCCTTACGTAGCAACAAGCGATTTTGAAATTAAAAATTTTAACACTTCATCAGGAGTTGCTTATTCCAGATTCGTAATAGACTCTATTAACCGAATCAGAAAAATAGATAGCGATTTAGAAACCGAAAAGCGCACGTTTGAAAGAAACTGTTTGCTAGAAGAAAAACGCAATCTAGAAACCTTACTACAAAGCGAAGACTCTTCGGATCTACTGACAGCAGTAACTAGCTGGCAAGAAAACGAAAGAGACTACTGGGTAGATTACTTAGGAAAATTAGCTGCAATCGAAATCCTGACAAATGACCGTCCTAGCATTGAAACGATAACTAAGATGGTTAAGTTGCCAGAGGATGACTATATCAAGGCAACGCAAATTTGCGTTAAGTTAGCAAATGCAATTCGTGATGCAACAGTAAAAGCAGAAGAAGCAGTTGGTGTAGTCGACACAAGTCCTGCAACAAAAACAGCTCCTACTAAATTATCACTTAAAAAAGTTAAATGAACTTTACTGACGTACGGATAGCAATATGTATGCCGGCAAGAGACATGCTGCACAGTGCATGTTGCTATTCTCTATACAACCTTGCTAATAAGCTAACAGAACTAGGCATAGTAAACAAACTGTTTCTAAGTCCTGGTACTTTAATCGCCAATCAGCGACATGAGTTAGTTCTTGCTGCAAAAGAATGGGCAGCTACTCATGTTATGTTTATTGACAGCGACATAGAATTCCAACCCGAACACGTTTTAAACTTGTTAGAGTTTGATGAACCTATAGTGGGTGCAGCATACAGCAAAAGGGTTGAACCAATCATAACAACAGCATGGCACAGCATCGATGATTGGAATAGCTATGTTAAACCCGAAGAGCAAACTGATAGTCACATAACAGTCGAAGCCATGGCTTTGGGTTTTTGTTTGATTAAAGTTGAAGTCTTTAATGAATTGGAACTGCCTTGGTTCCAGTTAGGGTTCTATAATAATCAATATACAGGCGAAGATATTGAATTTTTTAGGCAATGTAATAAAAAGAATATGCCAATTTGGTTGGATGTGCAGACTACATGCGAATTAAGTCACTTGGGAATCAAGAAGTATAAAGTCGTTGACGGTATTGAAGTAACCCTTTCCACTTAGACTGCCAACGATTAAGCCTGACAATGTTTGCTTGAGCTGCATCTAATAAACTAACATCTGCAAAGTATCTTTGTACTGCTAGATCTTTTTCTGTGTTTTCCATCAGTAAGTCTAATGTAGAATCTTTTTCGCTTAACACCATTTGTATGATAGGATGTGTTATGTCCTCATTGTTTAGTAGATGTTGAATTTGTAAGTACCAACGTTCTACGTAATTCGTCTCTGGTTTATATAATTTGTTTAGCAGTGGATTATTAAGCCTGCTATCCCAGCAGTAATACAAATCTACTGAACGTGCTACCTTAAGCGGCTTTTCTCTCTTTGGAAACGGGATTATCTCTGCTGCCATTTTTCTTATCTACCCAAGTATAAAAATTCTTAAATTTAGTTTTAAGCCGGGACGAACTTAGCATTTGTCTGGCCTTTGGGTGTAATGGTCCGGGTAAATTATCAATACTAGTCCATGCGTAACCACAGTTCTCCCAATTTAACTCAGGCACAAACTCTTTGCTAACTAACACAATATATGTGTCATATATAAAATCTTTGCTACGACTTTGGTAACTATGCAAAGGTAGCATCTTTTTAATTTTTGTTAAGTTTAATTCTTCTTGTAATTCTCTACGTAATGCATCAGCTGGCTGCTCGTTGGCTTCAACTCGACCTCCAGCAAACGACCATGTGTTAGGATGCGTTTCATTAGAGGAGCGAAGAACAGTCATAACATTGCCTGTTTCCTCACTTACTATAATTGCACCAACACCTTTAAATTGCTTCACAAATAAATTCTCCACCAACCGTTTTGATAAGTGCCTTCTACTGCACTAATCCATTGACTGTTACGCCACTCGTACAGCAACCCTGTTGTTATATTTAACACAACGGCATTAGAGTTGCTAGCACTATCAAACGATACTATCCATGAACTTCCGTTGTATTCTATAACATCATTAGCTTTTGCATTTATAACACCCCAGAATGCGTTATTAGGAACATCGTTTATAACAAGGTATCGTTGTCCTAGTACAGCATCTGCAAGACCTTTGCCAGGAGCTACTCTACTAGGATCAATAACAGCATTAATTGCAGGAATAGTTGAATCAGGTAAACTAGAAGAATCAATAGTTATATTAATAACATTGGGAGCAGAAGGATCGATACTATCCATAGTTGCAATAATATCTTGAGTAAAATCACTAGGATCCGGACCTCTTCGTAATCTAAGGTTGCTAATACCAAATTTAACTTCACCATAAGGCTTTAGCATTTTTTCCCAGCTTAGTAACATTCCGTTATCATCAGTTGTCCCGCCTGTTTTGTTTAGTAAGGTAGCTTTGTCTCCTTCTATTTGCACCTGAAGTTTTAAATCTTCAAATGTAACCACAACCCATTGCTTGTTAGGAATAGGATCAGACGGCACCCAATCTAAAGACTCGTTGTTTTGCAGTTTTTTAATTTCAGTTAAGATAGAATGTATAAGGGTTTGTCGTTTGACTTTAGCTGGCGGGTTAATTAAGATAGGTATAGTAAAGTTTAATGCAGCAACGTCGATGATGTCATCAGTGCCTTGCGGAACTTGTCTGACGCTCCATATCACGTTAACTAATTCCATATAAGTTAAGTTAGACCAGTCGAATGGATTGTCGTTTAACTTGACGTTGATGCTTGGGTTAAACAATACAAGTAGTTGTTCTAAGATTTGTAACTTTTGGTCGGTGTTGCTGGTCCATATGTCAACTTGCACAGTTAAATCATACGGTACTGGCATATAACGCTCAATTGTATATGTGTTTCCAACCTCACCTTCGATATACTGCCCAGCAGCAGGATCAAATTTTTTCTCGTAGACACGAACTTTATCAACGTGAGTTGGATTTAATCTGCGATCTGCACTAATTTGTAAATCTGTAACATAGCAGCTAATAAAAGGAACAGTGTTGATAGCGTTCTCAGACTGGTTCTTCATAATGTGAGCAGCCATACGGTTGATGTCACCGTAACGTACAGGCACTTGCATATAAGATTCGTTACCGTTTTTGTCCTTGCCAGTTTTGACACTGAACCCACCCAGAATACGCATAAACTGAGTTAGGTAACGTCTTATCTGTTCATCATAAAAAAATTGCATCATAATTAGAAGTCCGTTTTCGGTTTAATAACCTTGCTAAGTGCTTGACGTTCTGGCATCTCTTGTCCGCCGATAACCGTAGTTGCATTGTTATTGATAAATGGAGCAGCATTAAGAACTCTGTCTTTAACATCTTTAGCTCCTGCGTCAGTGTTCATACGTTGCCATCTTGTTCCGCGATAAGCAAACAATGCAGGAGGTGTGTAGTCGGTGCGTAAGAAAAACTCTCCTTGTGCAGGATTTAGCGGGAAACTTAGACCTTGGTTCAATGCCTCGCCGTGGTCATAAGCAGTATTAGCATAAGATTGATATTTCTTGCTGGTATCTTGAATAATGCTATCGCCTGCATCCATAATAGTTGGTGCAAGTTGTTCACCGCGTTTAATAATAGCGTTACTGATTTCAAGTTCTTTCTGATACGTGCTTAGTGCATCCTTGAGAGTATCTGTGCCGTTGTCCGCAGGCTGAGATAAAATGTCTCTGTACTCTTGTGCATCTGTCATTGGGCTTGCTTTAATTCTCCAGATGTGTGGATACCATGTTTGACTAAAACCTTCGGCAGCACGACTAGCATCTTGGATAACATAAAATTTATTAACCGCAGGTTTGCTTTGGTCAAGCAACAAGTCATCCCTGACGTGTGGTAGCTCTATAACGTCGCCAGCCATCAACTTACGGCCCATACGTTCGACCATATCGTTGGTGTGGAAAGTGACGTAGATTGTATCTGCACTCAAGAATAAACCGAACTGGGTCAAGTCAAAATCCTGATCACCAACGTTGTACACACCGCGAAGTTCATAAACATCTGGATCATATACTCTGTCTCTGTTTTCTAAGAATAACAAGTCTTGAATCTTTGTTTCGTTTAAAACATCGTCGGCAGTATAGTTTGGTTTTGTAGGATCATTGCTAGCACCCTGATCCGCAGGTTGTAGGTATTTGTGGACAAGAACGGCAGTACCACCGACTAAAAATTGTTCGCGGATAAGTTTATCCATGAAGTGGAAGTCGTTAGTTTTTTCGTTTTTCCAAAGGCTTAATCTTGGCATAATGTACTATTTACCTGTCCTTTGAGCATACCGAATCATACTGCAACAATTTAATTGGCACAAATTGGACTCTGTGCTATAATAGCATTATTGTAAAGGAGCAAGTATGCTGACAGCAGACAAAGTACAGATTTTGACTACTATGGGTGCAACTGCTCTAAAAATGACGCTGGCGTCAAGCGGCTACAGCGGACAGTCGTTCAAGAGTGCAAAGTTTTTGGGTATTACAAACGGCGGCGAGTTTTGCTACCAAGTAACTTATTTTGATGATGCTGGCTTGGGTGAAGATCCGGTTGGCAAAGTTTTTGTCAAATACGATTTTGCAAACAATCGTATTACAGCCAATTATTGACACAAATTGGGCAAAGCCATATAATACAAATATGGAAATAGCAATTCACACTCGTTCTGAAACAAAGCGCCGTTTTATCGAGCGTTTTTCTAAGGAATATGCTAAACTGCTCAACATTCATAAAAGAAGCGGGCGAATCCACATTGCCCTTAAGAGCGATGTGAAGCGTGAGCACGAAGCAGAAGGGCTCACCCTGGGCATGGATAAGGATATCTTTATCTATTTGCAAAGCACCATGGGCGCGGCAGACACTGCCCGGGTGTTGGCACACGAAATGGTCCATGCCAAACAGCACCTGCTTGGACAAATCAAACATCGAGTAAAACGTGGCAAGACACAGACTTACTGGATGGGCAGACTAAACAAGAACGATTACTTGAATCAACCATGGGAAGTTGCGGCATATAGCCAAGAATCTATTCTCATGCACAAAGCAATTCAAATCATTACCAAAGGAATGTAATGGCTACTAAAAAGACAGTAAAGGCAGCAGACAAGCTAGCATGGCGTTTTGAGTCTCCTGCCAAAATCGTACACTACCGAGAAGCCGATGCCAAGTATATTGGCGATGAGCCTCAGTATCCTGAACTGACTGAGCAGCGTCAGTGGGACAAAAGTGAATACAATGTCAAGTTGATGCGTACCCTTAACTGGTATGCACATACTCAAGACAAAAAGAAAAGCGCAGAATGGCTTGCTGCCTTTCTTGAGCGCAACCCTAAACGAGCAAAACTTGCTGCCGCAGTCCGTAAGGGCGAAGTGTGGCCGGGCGCCACTGTGGGCTTTGCTCTACGTGCAGGCCGAGTAGGTATGGAGTTGCGTTTTGCAACCCTGCGTAAACTGCTCAAGATGCTTAAAGAAGCAGATGCACATCGCATCGTTAGTGCAGAGCCAACTGAAGTAAAAGAAGAAAAGAAAGGCCCTAACATCCAAGAACGCCTTGCTGAAAAGGCCGGCGAGTGTGCAGGTGAACTGGACGGACGCTTTGATGACTTCATTACTACTCAAGAATTTAAGGGCGAGCCCAAGGCAGTCGAACTGTTGACGCAGTTTAACATCCAGCCTGCTCACGTTAAAACGATTACAGCACTTGCTGAAAAGCGCATCAAGGAATACGAAGAAGTCGTTGCAGGCAAAGATAGCCAACTGGCAGAAGCATACAAGCATTATGGCAAGCGCCAACTGACTGCGGTTATTAAATGGTGGACGCAAGTTATTGCAGATTGCAACAGCTATGGCATCATTAAGAAGCAAGCTAAGGCACCTCGCAAGAAGAAGGCAGTTACGCCCGAGAAAGTTGTTAGCAAACTCAAGTACATGAAAGAGTTTGCAGAGCTCAAACTCAAGAGTGTTGAGCCAACGCAGATCCTTGCGGCCACTGAACTTTGGGTCTACAACACTAAGAATCGCAAGCTGGGTATCTATATTGTAGACCAGTACGCTGGTGCGCTGAGTGTCAAGAACAGCTCAATCGTAGGTTTTGATGCCGCGGCAAGTGTACAAAAAACACTTCGCAAACCCAAGGACCAACTTAAAGACTGGAGTGCCAACGGCAAGCCAGCCGCTAAGAAATGGTTCAAAGGTGTTCGAGCAACCGAAACTAAACTCAACGGTCGTATTAGTGCAGACATTATCCTGCTGAAAGCATACAAGTGAAAAATTTAATTATACCTTTGCTATTGCCATTCGTTTTAAGCGGATGTTTGGCAACCACTACTACTGGTTTGCCGAACCCTGCTGGAGGCAGGCTTGATGTCAGACTGGAATCGAGCCCTCTTGACAAAAATGTCAAGGCTCCTACAGTGTTGCTCGCTCATGGCTCTGCTGGTGTAACTAATAATCACAGGGAAATAGCTCGTACTTTGAATAGTTGGGGCTATAATTCTGTAATAGTTGACCATTACACACTTCGTGGTATTACACGTCATGTTAGGAAAGAAGCCCCGGGCGCTCGTAGCGAAGACAGGGCGTTAGATATCGTCGAAGCGGCACGTTGGGTAGAAAAACAAGAATGGCATTCCGGCAAAATAGCAGTAGTGGGATTTAGTAGGGGCGGCAGCGCAGTTCTTACCCTTATTAATGAACAGCAAATGAGAAACTTGGGCATTGTATCAGATTCTAAACCAAACCCAATTTCTGTTTCTGTTGCGTATTATCCGAGTTGTTACAACAATCCGGTTCCTAGCAACCCGTCTATGCCCACACAAGTGCATTTGGCAGAAGATGATGATTTAGCTCGACCCTTGTGGTGCGTTTTTTCTCCCATGCATGAAAACTACAGCGTATATAGATATAACGGAGCGACTCATGCGTTTGACGAAACTTCAACACCGGGTACAGTGTTAGAATTTAGTCACAGGTATGATAGAAAAGCAACTAACTCTTCGAGGGAAAAAGTTAAAGAGTTCTTGGATAAACATCTAAAATAATACAAACGAATGCCAAATCTCCCGATAAATACAATATCGGGAGATTTTTTATGGGCATAAAAGACGAGTTAATTAAAGACATTGAGTTGCGACTAGGCGGCGGTATGGTTGATGTTGAACTGGATTCAGCTCACTATGACTTGGCAATAAGCTCTGCTCTACGCAAATATCGTCAGCGTAGTCAACGAGCAACGGAAGAAAAATTCATTCCGTTGAACATCAAAGAAGAACAGCAGGAATATCAGCTTCCGTTGAACGTTGTTCTTGTGAGAGAAGTAATACTGAGACAAACTGGTACAGCAGGTGCTAGCGGTACTGGTGTTGACTTTGAGCCCTTTAACACACTTTACTTGAATAATATGCTACTGCAAAACTCTAGTAATTTTGCAGGGCTTATGAACTACGAACTATATGCCGACAGACGCGAACTAATGGCACGTATGTTTGGTGGTTATGTAACATTTAACTTTAATCAAAACGACAAGAAAATCTTCCTACACCGCAAATTTAGATCAGATGATACTGTATTCATTTGGGCATGGGTAGAACGTGACGATGAAGATTTGCTAGTAGATCCTTATTGCAGTCCATGGATTAGAGACTATGCGTTTGCTAAATCAAAATTTATGCTAGGCGAAGCACGTAGCAAATTCTCTACAATTGCTGGACCACAAGGCGGTACTAGTTTAAACGGCGATGCGCTAAAAGCAGAAGCTCAAGCAGAAATAGATAAGTTGGAAGAAGATCTAAAGCTCTACGTTGACGGCGGCACACCGTACGGATTCATTATAGGCTAATATGAAAGAATTCAGAATCACTAGTGAAACATTTAGGTTAGAAGGAGACGATCCTTCTATCCCCGATAACTATGTTGATCCCAAAGAGCTTGCAGAATTAAAAAAGCTAGCCGGCATAGATAGTCTGAATTTGCTCAAACCATACACTCCAAATCATGTTGGCGAAAACCTAAGCTATATTGGCACTGAAAAAGCAGAGTACATGCGTAAACATAATATACAACCAGGTACAGCAGAATGGTTTAAGTTATGGTTTGCCAGACCAAAATTAACTGGTGAAAATCCCGAGCCTAAAAAGTAAAAAATCTCTTTACAAATAGATTGCACTGCTATATACTAGCAGTATGAATATATACCTTGACATGGACGATGTTGTAGCTGACTGGATGAAAGCAGCTAGAGAATATCTCAACGAGCCCCAATGGGATTGGGGTCAAATGCTACCAGATTCGACCTGGCGCCGCCTAAAAGACAACCAACGAATGTATAGGCACCTCCCCTTAAAAGAAGGAGCTCATGAGTTGGTAGATTGGGTTACAAAGTATGCAAGGCGAGCAGATGCAGGATTGTACTTTCTAAGTGCGATTCCACACGGTAATGATGTACCTTGGGCAATACAAGATAAAGTATGGTGGGCACATGATCACTTTCCTCATATTCCTGTTTTCCTTGGTCCTTACAGCCATGACAAATGGGTGCGCTGTGCTCCAGGCGACATCTTAATTGATGACAGACGTAGCAATTGCGAAGAATGGGAACGTGCAGGCGGCCGTGCCCATATCTATAAAAATTGGCCCGATTGCAAGCGTTGGTTAGAGGAAACACTAAAATGATTATCGGTATTTGCGGCTTTATTGGTAGCGGTAAGGACACTATCGCTGACTATTTGGTTAACAATCACGGCTTTCGTAGAGAAAGTTTTGCAAATAGTTTAAAAGATGCAGTAGCAGCAGTGTTTGGCTGGGATAGAATTTTGCTCGAAGGTCGAACTAAAGAAGCTAGAGAATGGCGCGAGCAAAAAGACGAATGGTGGAGCCGTCGATTAGGCCAAGACATTACTCCACGCTGGGTGCTTCAATATTGGGGTACAGAAGTATGTCGTCGTGGATTCCATGATGATGTATGGATTGCTAGTCTGGAGCACAGACTGCTAAAAAGCAATGATGATATCGTTATTAGCGATTGCCGTTTTCCTAATGAAATCCAAGCAATTAAAAATGCAGGCGGCACAGTTGTACGAGTAGTCCGCGGCGACGAGCCAGAATGGCTAGAACATGCTAAAAACTTTATGTCTGGACCCAGGCGTATTGGCTGGTCTATTGGAAAAGAAGTATTAGAACGCCACAAAGTTCATGCTAGCGAGTACAGTTGGGTTAATACTGACTTTGATGCAGTTCTAGATAATAATGCAACACTCGATCACTTGTTTAATCAAGTCGAAACGCTGGTGCAACCTGATCAACAAAAAATAGCAATTTGACTAAATAGCCATCTTTTCTCCAAATTTTACTAAATAATAGTAACTCATAAGGAGACAAAGATGGCTACATTAGTATCCCCAGGCGTAGCAGTTAGTGTTACAGACGAAAGCCAATATGGCGGTGCAGGACAAGGCACAGTACCACTAATTATCTTAGCTACAGAATCAAACAAAGCAAATTTAAGCGCAACCGGCTATGCCCAAGGAACAATTCCTGCAAACGCTGGTAAGCCTTACTTGTTAACAAGCCAACGAGAGCTTGTTGAATTATTCGGTCAACCTCAATTTAAAGTTGTTGACGGTACACCAGTTCACGGTGCAGAAACAAACGAATACGGTTTATTAACAGCATACAGCTTCTTGGGCCTTGCTAACCGTGCGTATGTATTACGTGCTGACATTGACTTAGCTCAATTAGAACCTTCGATTTTCGAACCAGCAGGCGCTCCAGCTAACGGAACATACTGGTTAGATTTAACTACATCCACATGGGGTGTATTCGAAGCAACAGCAACAGGCACAGCAAGCTGGGAAGCCAAGTCAGTAACAGTTATTGAAGATGTTGCAGACACAGTAGACAGCGAAGGCGTAGTACCTTCCGGCACAATTAACGGTGAAACAATCACTACTTCATATGCACTAGTTGCAACTTCAGCAGTGTCTAGCTACCAGCTATACAAAAACGTAAGCGGCACATGGACAGTTGTTACAAACGCAGGCTTGGGCAAAACAGTTTTTGCTTCTCCACACTACTCTATCCCATCAGCTACAGCAGCAGGCGATGTTTGGGTTAAAACAACAAGCCCTAACGCAGGCTTAAAACTTGTCGTTAAAAAGTATGTTAGCGCCAATGTTCCTGCAAGCAGCCCATGGGTAGCACAAAACGTTTCAGTTTACGCTGACGATTCTGCCGCAACTACTGGTTTTGGTTCAGCTTTATCTGCTGGCAAGATTTACGCTAAGGTAGCAAGCAATCTTGCAAACGTAGAACTTCGTTACTATGACGGCGCCAACTGGACTGAATTAAACGCAAACGCAAGTTCATCTGCTCCTGCTGGTGCAACAGTAGATGGTACACTATGGTACAACAGTGTATTGAGTGCTGACTTATATGTTAAAGCAAACGGCAACTGGGAGCCAGTAACTGGCACAGTAACTATTGATGCTACTGCTCCTGCAAGTCCAAGCGCAGGCGATATTTGGGTCGATAGCAGCGATTTGGAAAATTATCCTTTCATTTACCAATTTGATGGTTCAACCTGGGTTGAAAGAGACACAACAGATCAAACAACACCTAACGGTGTAGTTTTTGCAGACTTAACAGCTACTGCTGGTGATACCAGCAACAACGGCGGCGCAACCCCAGTTGATGAAGATGCCCCAGATCCAGCACTATATCCAGACGGTATCATGTTATGGAATAGCGTAGTATCTACAGGTAACGTTAAAAAGTACAATGCAACTTCTGGTGTATGGAATACATTCAGCGGCAACCGTGCTGATGGACGTCCTTACATGTTGCGTAAAGCACAGCGTCAAGCAGTTGTTCGCGCAATGCAAGCAGCAGTTAACGAAAACACAACAATCCGTGAAGAAATGACTTACTTCACTCTGATCGCTGCACCTGGTTATCCAGAACTATTAGACGAAATGGTTGCTCTAAACGTTGACCGTAAAGAAACAGCATTCATTGTTGTTGATACACCTTTACGTTTAGCTCCACAAGCTCAAACATTACTAGACTGGATGAGCGGTAACAATGCAGTTGTCAACGGTGAAGATGGTATCATCACAAGCACAAACACAGCCGCAGCTTACTATCCAAGCGCAATTACAAGCGACCTAAGCGGTAACGACGTTGTTGTTCCTGCAAGTCATATCGTTCTACGCACAATGGCCTATAACGACCAAGTTGCTTATCCTTGGTTTGCACCAGCTGGTTTAACTCGCGGTGTAGTTACTAACGCAAGTAACGTTGGTTACATCAATGCTGAAGGCGAGTTTGTTCCTGTAGCATTAACAAATGGTCAGCGTGACACATTGTACGGTGATGGGAGCAGAGTTGGTATCAACCCAATTGCACGTTTCCCAGGACAAGGTTTATTTGTGTTCGGTCAACGAACATTACAAAGCTATGCAAGCGCACTAGACCGCGTAAACGTAAGTCGTTTGATTGCTTACTTACGTGAGCGTTTTGATCCGTTAGCTCGTCCGTTCATCTTCGAACCTAACGACCAAATTACTCGTGCTAATGCAAAACAAGTATTCGATAGCTTCTTAGGTGAATTGTTATCTAAACGTGCTATCTATGACTTCATCGTTGTTTGTGACGAAACAAACAACACCCCTGCCAAGATTGACAGAAACGAACTATGGATCGACGTTGCCATTGAGCCAGTGAAAGCTGCTGAATTCATCTACATTCCAATTCGAGTTGTTAATACAGGCGAGTTATCAGCTTGATAAATACATAGCCGAAGGAGAATAAGACATGGCAGATTTAACACAATTTGGAGTTCCAACAACAGGCACTAACGCTATGGTGATGCCTAAACTCCAGTATCGATTCAGAGTGAACATGTACAACTTTGGTCTGAACAGTGGCAGCACAGTGGATTTCACACAAAACGTTGTCAGTGTCACACGCCCAAGTATGACACACGATGAAGTTACGTTGGATGCATACAATAGCCGTGCTTACCTTGCTGGTAAGCACACATGGGAACCGATTACAATTACTTTACGTGATGACATGAACAATGCTGTCAACAGACACATTGCAAGTCAGCTACAGAAGCAATTGAATCACGGTCGCCAAAGTGCGCCTGCTGCGGCAACAGACTATAAGTTTGGTTTAGTTATCGAACAGCTAGACGGTAGCCAGCCAGGTGTTGTGCTAGAAACTTGGAGCTTAAACGGTTGTTTCATCCAGAACGTAAACTACGGTGAAAACAACTATGCTACAAGCGATGTAATGCAGATTACATTACAGATCCGTTACGACAATGCTGATATTCATAGCGATGCAGTAACATCAGCTACTGAATCTGGAGCATTGACCAGCGGATTACTAGGTAACCTAGCAATCGGTAACGCCGTATAAAGGATAAAACATGGCGGCATTAACTGACGCTATGAAGTGGTACAACATAGGCGGGCAAAAAGCAGCCCGCCTAAAGTACCATTTTAAAGTTGAATTTTTTAGCAGTGGTTACACAAAAGAATTAGGGGGCGCAGGTGCCCCTGCTCGTTTGATATTTGATTCAGTAAGAACAATAGAACTTCCAAAGTTTACTGTTGAAACAGAAGTTGCTAACTCTTATAACGTTAGACAACTAGTTCCAACAAAGATTGTATTTGAGCCTATAAGCGTATCATTCAACGATACGTTGGATAACAGATTCCAAAAATTTATCAAGGCATATATGGGCATTGTTAGCGGAAGTTTTACTAAGTTAGACAAGAGTGTAAGAACAGGATTTGACGATTTCGGACTCAAACTCTTAGATACTAACAAAGACTGTCCTATCGACAGAATTGAAATAACAAGATTTTATGGCGCAGATGCAGATGCAACTGCATTGAAGAATACAAGTAAAGTAACATTGTGGCGTCCTAAAATTATCGATGTTCAACACGACACATTAGATTACAGTGCAAGCGAAGCAATAACATGGCAACTTAGTTTGCGTTTTGAAAGTGCAACATACGAAGATGATACAAAAGACCAGTACCAAACAAGTGTTGCTCAGGATTCCGCAAGACAAGCACAGTTACAACGTAGTAACTTGGATAGAGGCACAAGAGGTGGTGCATAATGTCTCTAGAAACAGCAAAATATGATTTAGTCTACGGCCGATTACTGCACGTCGGTATTAGCATAGACAAAGCCAGGATTCTAGCAAAGTCATTACTTGATATAAGTGATGAAACTGGCATAGATATTAATCAGTTATTAAAACAAATTGATCGTAACGGTTTAAGATTTGAAAACGCAGTTTATGAACAGCTTAATAAAGCAAGAACAAATAGCAGTCAAATCGGTTTCTTAGATTCTAACAATATTCCACCTGCAATACGTCAACAGGTTGTGTGATGGCTAACAATTATACACAAGGATATTTTACGCCTCTCAACCCTGCAAAGTACATTGGCAATAATCAGCCTAAGTACCGAAGCGGCTGGGAATTAACAGTAATGAGATTCTGCGATACTCATCCTGCCGTTATAGGATGGGCCAGCGAATGCTTACGTATTCCTTATCGCAATCCTTTTACAGGAAAAGATACAACTTATTACCCCGACTTCTTAATAACTTATCAAGACAAAAACGGTAATAAGATTAGCGAAGTGATCGAAGTTAAACCTAGAAACCAAGCACTACTCGAGCTGGCAAGAACACAACAAGAAAAAGCAGCAGTAGTTTTAAACATGGCCAAATGGGAAGCATGCAGAGCTTGGTGTCAACGACACGGTATGAAGTTTAGAATACTAACCGAAGAAGATATATACAATAACTGGCAACCTAGAAGCAAGCCAAAGCAAAAAAGAGCACGCAAATGACAAAAAAACTAGAAGATTTTTTTAATCTAGAACCCGCAGGCGAACCTGACCGCAG
>JACCED011252106.1_pt1 | contig 87890 bp, 118 predicted proteins | sample 7455021 | NCBI WGS metagenome assembly JACCED01 (sample SAMN15323456, study PRJNA562643) | freshwater metagenome | isolation source: river surface water | place: USA:Blue River Watershed | collected 2017-08-19 | reverse complement strand
GCAATGAAGATTTCAGGTGGATGGTTGGTCTTCGGAGACCTATCAGCATAATTTAAAAAACAAAGGGGAATAATATGTCAAAGCAAGCAGGTAGAATGAGTCAAGGAGCAAATGACTTCTTGGCACCATATGCTCCAACAATCGGAACAGCAACAAATGTTCCATCAGGAAGAGCATATAATAATGGACGAGCAGATGTAACATTTACTGCTGATCCAATTAATGCAGCAACATCGTTTACTGTGACATCTTCTCCTGGAGGTTATACTGCTACTGGTGCCTCTTCACCAATTTCAGTTACAGGTTTGCAGTCAAACACAGAGTATACATTTACTGTAACTGCTACAAATGGTTATGGAACTTCTCCAGCATCTTCTGCTTCTAATAGCATTACTGCTACGACAGTTCCTGCAGCACCAGGCACACCAAGTGCATCTTCGCCATCAGCGGGTATTGATACATTCTCATTCAGTGCCCCTGCAAATGGTGGAAGTGCAATTACAAATTATCACTGGGAGTCTAATGACTCAAAGTCTGGAGATCTAGGAACATCTACATCTTCTGGAAATATTGCACAAGAACAAGGAACAGCGCAAGCCTATCGTGTTTATGCTACAAATGCTAATGGAAATTCAGATTGGTCTGCATATTCAAATACAGTCACAACAACATTTTCATTCGTACCATTTAGCGTATTCGGATTCTCTCCGTTTGCTGTGTTTGGTTTCTCACCATTCTCTGTCTTCGGATTCTCTCCGTTTGGATTCTCTCCGTTCTCAGTATTTGGATTTTCCCCATTCGGTTTCTCACCATTTGGTTTCTCACCATTCGGCTTCTCACCATTTGGCTTCTCACCATTCTCGCCATATGGATTTGCTACAACATCATACGGTGTAAAGTGTATTGATGGAGAGACATATATTCGCCTAAAGCCAGGAGCAGGAACAGAAGTTACTGATGCAGAAACAGGAAAGAAAACTCTTGTTAGTGCTGATGGAATTGTAGTTGCTAAGCAGGCTAAAGATATTCAAGTTGGAGATACAGTTGCATCTGTCGATTATTCTGAAATTGATCCTTCTGCACCAGACTATGAGGTGTTTAACTGGTCATCTAGTTCTCTAACATTTGTTCAAAATTCAGAGACAACTATTACCGATATTGAAGAGTCTGCAAAAATTCAGACCATCTATTTTAATGGTGACGACTCAGCACAGTTTACTCTAGAACATCCAATTCTAGTAAAAAGAACTGTAGATGGAGTAGACACTTACGGTTTTGCAATGGTTGCAGAAATTACTATCGGAGATAAGATATTCAAGTATAACCCTGTTAATTCATCATATGATGAAACTACAGTAACAGCAATTGATATCTCTGCTGGTGAAAAGACCACCTACACATTTAGTGCAGAGCCTGTAGACCTTATCATCGCTGGCGACATCGTTACTCACAATAAGTAGTAATTATGCGTGGGGATAGACATCCTAATCCGTCGCAGTTTTGGTTGAGCAGTTACAACATGTCCTTTCGGGATATTGTTGATAAATCAAACTGTAGTAGAAAGCATGTTGAGTATCAATATGTTTTGTCTAATGATACAATAAAAAACTCTGTTTTAAAACCAGTCAATGATTATGTGTATAACCTATATCCAGCACCTGAATTTTTAAAATATGAAGATGGGTATATATATCTAAGGCAGAAAACACATGCAGAAATCTGGGTTAAACGAGACTATAAGTTGGGTTTTTATTTTTTAGATAGACCACATATTAGGCAGTTTTATACTTCAGATAAGATGTTTAAGGCAGAAAACACTTTTATGGTTCCATATAGGTTTTATATGCCATGGTTTATTGATCTAGAAGGAGATTTTGAGATATTGCAGGTTAGTGACGAATACTCCCCTTTTGTAATAGAGGAGTCTACTTTTAGCAAAATCGATACAAATCTTAATATTTTAGAGCCAACCTTTATTAATTTTCTTTTTAAGAAAACTGGGGAGCATATGCTAAATCCAACTCATGGTAAAATTAGTATAGGTACTCCAATGTATGATATCAAAAAGAAGGTAGATCATAGAGAATATCAACTTTTTGAAAAGTTTTACAAGGAATATAAGTACACTAGATTTTAGGAGATAGAAATGCCAATTATTGAGTTCCATCCTTGGAGTGAAGATGCAGAGGGACTAATAGATAAGCCAACACCAACACATAGAAATGTTCCAGAGTGGTACAGACAACAACCAGCATATGTAAATAAGGATGATTTTTTAAAGAGAGGCGTTTCAGGTTCTACAGTAAAGAAATGTATGCCTGTATTTGATGCCATGACTGCAGGATATACCTTGTACTGCCCAGTTGATATTTATGTTGATGCAAGTGATCCTAATAAATTAGAGTATACAATTCCAGTAGCAGTTGCTGGATTAAAGAAAGAACTATTTACAACACATTCACCAGAACAACTAACGCACTATCCAATGCCAACACATATGCATAAGGATGTTTTGCGAATTAATCCAATGTGGTCCATCAAAACATCTCCAGGATATAGTGCATTATTTACAAAACCAATGCATCAATACCACACACCGTTTGAAATTGTGCCTGGAATTATTGATACAGATACATATATGAGTGAAGGATTTTTATCATTTAAAATTGAAAATACCTTTAAAGGTATTATTGAAAAAGGCACTCCTATTGCACAAGTAATTCCATTTAAGCGTGAGACATGGGAAAGCAAGCATGTAGATTATGCAGATTCAAAGGATTATCAAAAAAAGCAAAGAATGCTAATTAGAAGTAAGTTCTTTAATTATTATAAGAAAAACTTTTGGCATAAAAAGGAATGGCATTGACCAATATAATTAAGTTTTATCCATCCTCTTTAGAGGCACACGAAAATTTTGCTATTCTAGAGCCAGAGCCTGCAATTAAGCATATTCCAGAATGGTATAAAGATTTGGCACAACACTATGATACCAATAGTGTTGAGTTTTTAAATCCTATTAATGATCGTGGTACAGATGGTGCCAATGTGTCAACAAAGATGTGTTATCCATTTAGAGATGCCATGACTGCGGGATATGTTTATCGTTTAGCACAAGACTTAGAGGTTACACTAGATCCAGATGGAAAACCAAATATTTCATGGGAAATTGATAATTTAATGATGATGGATAAAAGGTATATTTTAGATATGGTTCCTCCTGCAGGATGTCATCCTGTTCATTTTGGCTTAAGAATGCACTTTTACTATGAGACTCCTCCAGGATATTCTGTATTGCTTACCCATCCAATGAACAGATACGACCTTCCATTCGTTATTCCATCTGGAATTATTGAGTCGGATCTAATGGGTATTCCAGTATTTTTGTCTATCTTTTTTAAAAAAGATTTTATTGGGGTTATTCCAAAGGGCACACCTCTATTCCAGTTAATGCCTTTTAAAAGAGAAGACTGGAAAATGGAAATGTCTTATGATGAGAAAGAAATATTAAAAAAGGAATATGATCTTGAAAATAGACGTACCAGGCTTTACGCATACTATAAAAAGTTTGCTTGGCGTAAGAAAAATTACCAGTAGTGTATAATAGTTATATAAGTCAAAGGGAGAAAAAAATGAAAGACCATAAGTTCTTTGAACGATTTTTAAATGCAGACACAGATCGTCTTGCTTTATATCTAGCAGAACAATATAGAAAAATTGAAAATCAAACCTTGCCTGGAATTAGGCCATTGGGTCAGGGCGAGGCTTGGACTGAATCTGGAAGTTTATCTACAGTAAAGTGGAGAGAGTATAATGTTTTTCAGTTTCTAAATCCAGATATCTATAATTTGTATAAGACAATTGGCGAAGTGATGAGAGAGGCCTGCGATTACTACGAGATTAATTTTGAAGAGCAGGAGTACATGGTTCAGGGTTGGTTTAACATTAATCATAAGAAGACTGGAAAGTTGGACTGGCACGATCATGGTGGACCATATGCTCCACATTTCCACGGATACTATTCAGTTAAGGCAGAACCTTCTGTAACATATTACAGAATATTTAATGATCCAGAAAGAGAAATTGCAAATCACAACATTGATAATCGTATGATAATTTCAGAAATGGGTCATCCTCATGCACAGGCTGACTGGGATTGGGAAGGTCCAAGAATTACTGTTGCATATGACATTGTTCCACTAAAGTCTCTTGCAATGGCCAAGCAATCTGAGCAGCATTGGATTCCTCTCATATGACATCATCAAGACAGCCACATAGATTCTTTGAGCGATTTATAAATAATGATCTAGAAGATCTTCAGTTATATTTAGCAGAAAAACAAAAAGAAATTCTTGCTGGAAAAATTGAAAGCATTCCAGCAGAAAAACTGGCAAACTTTACAGATGAGAATGGTCCAGCAACACAGTTGGGCTCATATTACAATATCTTTAATTTTGACCATAGAGCAATTAAGGCATTAAAAACAGCACTTAAGGACTGCATGGTTAATGATGTAAGTGAGTATTACGGAATAGACTACGATGCACAGGATTATATGATTCATGGCTGGTTTAATCTTGATTATAAGACTCAAGGTGGTGGAGTTTCTCCACTAGAGCATCCAGAGCATTTTCATGACCACATGGGTGGAGAGGGTTCTCCTATCTTTCACGGGTATTACTGTGTAAATGCAGAACCATCTTCAACTTGGTATAAGATTAATGGGCAAACATTATTTGAGAACATTAATAAGAATAATAGAGCAATAATTTCTGAAACTGGTCACCCACATGGAAGAGATGATTGGTATAAGTCTAGACCACGAATTACAATTGCTTATGACATTGCTCCAGCAAGTAGCGGAGTTAATAATCAGTGGATTAAACTGTAATGAGTAAGATTTTAGTACATTTATATTCTTATAAGGAGAGAAACCTTATTGAGTTTTTGGATGTACTAAAATCTAAAGCATCTGGAACTAATGAAATAAAGTTCTATGTAACTGATCAAAACAATCTTACTAGATTAAAATATTTTACAGATAAGGATATTTTATATAATGTTGTTTGGTGGGACGAACTTGTTAGTCCAGTATTCCATACAGGTAAATGTATTGTGGAGAATGCAGATAAGGGATATGATTACGCCTTATTGCTACAAAGAGAATTAGAGATACCAGAAAACTGGGACACATCCCTAGTCGATAACTTATCTGATAACTCCATTCTATCTGGTATTGGCAAATATGATATATCTATTAAAAACAATTTTTATATTAATAGAAATATAAAGGAAACTTCTGAAATTACAAAGACGTCCTATCTTGACCAATCTCTTGTTTTTGGCAAGTATTCTGATATTTTATCATTAGAGTGGCCACTACCATTAAAGTATTATGGGGTCGATGAGTATATGTCGATTGATTTAATTAATAAGGGAATTGACATATACTCTTTACCATCAGATACTTTTAAATACATGTCGCCATCACTAGAAAGAAGAGGTTATGTTCCATTTTCACTAAACCATAACTATAATGACCTTCTAGACATTCTTATTCATAAAAAATCATCAAAATTAAGATACCAAGACCCATCTGAATTTATACAAATTCATGGACTTAATACATTAAAATTGTATAATTTGCCGTTCGACTTTAATGATATAGAATACAATAGATCCTCAGAATTTGATAATACTGGTGGCAAGAGGTATATTGAAAAGTTAACGTCAGTATCATGAGTAAAGATGACTTTATAATTTTTGATAGACAGTTAGAAATAGATTTGGACAGGTTGACTAAATATTTATATTTAAAAACAGATGAAATTTTAGAAAACAGATTGCCAGAAGTCAACAGGCTTACAGATATTATAGTAGGAAAGTATACAAAATTAAATAATGCACCAACAAAATTGAACAATAAGTATAACATATTTACCTTTGACAATGATGATATTCGATGTATATACTCAGAGTTGTTAGATTTAACAAAAATTGCCTGCAACTATTACGGCTCTACTTTTGAAGATTACGATTACATGATTCGTGGATGGTTTAATTTAGATGCACCATCAACAAAAGAGTATGACCCTACCAAGAATAATAGTCTATTTCATGATCATCTTAGTGGTCGTGGTTTTCCAGATTTCCACGGGTACTACTGCGTTAATGCTGAGCCATCTATAACATATTATAAAATAGATGATCAAAACATATATGAGAATATAAATAAAAACAATAGATTGGTACTTTGTCAAAATGGATTTCCACATAGTAGGGGAAGTTGGAATGAATGCCAGCAAAGAATTACTATAGCCTATGACATAGTTCCTAGTAAAACATTGACAGAATTAAACATAACAAATCCTTTATGGATTAAGTTTAATTAAGCATCAACTATAAGTTTAGGGTAGAGTTTTGTTTTTACTAAAACTCTGCTATAATAAGTTCATTACAGTTTTTAAAAAGGAGAAACACATGTCAGATTTTTTTAGTTTTAGATTACCAGATGAGTTTGTAGATAAGTTTACCACAGCGCCAAATCCATTTGGTTTTAAGGATGCAGCAGAAAACTCACTTGGAGAGATTACTTTTATTCGCACCTATTCCCGTGTGAAGGAGGATGGAACTAAAGAACGTTGGCATGAAGTTTGTCGTCGTGTAATTGAGGGTATGTATTCAGTACAGAAAAATCATGCCAAGGAGAATCGTCTTCCATGGAATGATTATAAGGCTCAGAAGTCAGCACAAGAAGCATTCCAAAGAATGTTTGAACTTAAGTGGACACCACCAGGAAGAGGTATGTGGACATTTGGAACAGCAATGACAATGGAAAAGCGTAACTCTGCAGCCCTTCAAAACTGTGCAATGGTGTCAACCAAGGACCTTGATAAAAATGATCCAGGGGCGCTATTTGCTTGGGTTATGGATGCTTTGATGCTTGGTATTGGTGTTGGCTTTGATACAGTAGGACAGGAAAAAGGATTCCAAATCTATAGTCCTACAGAGCCAGCAGTGATCTTTGATATTCCAGACACTCGTGAAGGTTGGGTAGAGTCAGTTCGTCTTTTGCTAAACTCTTACCTTCGTCAAAACCAGCCTATTCAGAAGTTTAACTATGACCTTATCCGTCCTCTAGGAGCCCCAATTAAAGGCTTTGGAGGGGTCGCCAGCGGTCCAGCACCACTGATCCAACTACACACACAGATCGATAAGGTGATTGGCGGTAGAGTAGGAGAAACTTTAGACAGCCGTGCTATTACAGATATAGTGAATCTAATTGGTACATGTGTTGTATCAGGAAATGTTCGTCGCTCTGCAACATTGGCATTGGGCGCAGCAGGAGATGAAGACTTTATTAATCTCAAGAACTCAGAAGTTTTTCCAGAAAGAAACTCGTTTGATCCAGAAAACCCAGGTTGGGCATGGATGTCAAATAACTCAATTTCTGCAACAGTCGGAATGGATTACGAAAAGTATACAGATCTGATTGTTAATAACGGAGAGCCAGGTTTTATTTGGCTTGATGTTGCTCGTAACTATGGTCGTCTAGCAGATCCTGCAGATGGAAAAGACTATCGTGTTATGGGCTTCAATCCTTGTGCGGAGCAGCCATTGGAGTCGTATGAACTTTGTACTCTTGTAGAAGTTCATTTAAATCGACATGAATCCAAGGAGGACTTCCTCAAGACATTGAAGTTTGCTTACCTTTATGGTAAGACCGTTACATTGCTTCCAACACACTGGCAGCAGACAAACGGTATCATGCAGCGCAATCGTCGCATTGGTACATCACTTACGGGCATTGCTTCATTCGCTGACCAAAAGGGTCTTCCCATTGTTCGTGAATGGATGGATGAAGGTTATAATACAATCCGTAAGTATGACCGTCAATACTCAGAATGGCTTTGTGTTCGTGAATCAATTCGTGTAACAACGGTTAAGCCATCAGGTTCTGTATCAATTCTTTCTGGTGCAACTCCTGGAGTTCACTGGGGACCTGGAGGAAACTTCTTCCTTCGTGCAATTCGCTTTGGTGATACTGATCCAATGCTTCACTTATTTAAAGCAGCAGGGTACAAGATTGAAAAGGATGTTGTATCAGCAAATACCCAGGTAGTATACTTCCCTGTAAAATCTGGACACCCACGTTCTGAAAAGGATGTGACACTATTTGAAAAGATTGCCCTTGCAGCAACTGCTCAAAAGTATTGGTCTGATAACGGTGTTTCTGTAACACTTTCATTTGATAAAGAAACAGAAGCCAAGCATGTTGCACCAGCACTTCATATGTATGAGGGTCAGTTAAAGGCAGTGTCATTCCTTCCAATGGGTAATGCTGTTTATCCACAGCAGCCATATACCCAGATAACTGAAGAAGAGTATAATAGTTATGTTGGTGTTTTAAAGCATATTGACTTTGGTGCTATTTACGATGGTAATGAAAACCTGGAGGCAATGGGTGAGGCTTATTGCACAACTGATTATTGTGAAATTAAGGTTAAGTAATGAAAATTGTAAAAGATTTTATATCACAGGATGATCTTCATACTGTACAAGAATATATAAAAACAATTTCTTTTAATACAAAAGATGAGCATGTTCCATTACACGATGGTTTGTTTGATGGAGGAGCGCCATTTGACATTCATACACGTGGTGAAATGCCTCAGCATATACTAGATATTTTTTCTAAATATTCTAAGGGATATTATGAAATTGTTCAGGCAGAGAATACTGATAAATATCATCCTGCAATGTTTTCAAAGCACTATATTGCAAGATATAGGCCAGGTTCTTCTGAACCACAACACCATAACGAAGATGCAAAACCTGAAGGAACATATGTTTCTTATATTGTTTGGCAAAATGCAGAAGCAGGTGGACAGTTTGTTTTTTCTGGTTTAGACAAGACATTTACTCCAAACCCTGGAGATCTGATTTACTTCAAGGACAATAGAGAGAATATCCATGGAATCTCAGAGATAGAGTCTGGTCACTTATTCTTATCTGAAGCCTGGATGGGAAAGGTTGGACAGCATTGGATGCAAAACAAAGCATCATATGAAGAGGTCCAATGGGATGACTGGGAAATTAAAGGTTTTTATGAATGATCTCGTTAAGATAGTAAAAGGTTTTGTCCCATTTGAATATGCTCGAAAAATTACGGAATATGCAGTTAAACATGATAGTGAATTTGTGCAATTTGGAAATACCGAAAAAGAGTTTACCTTCCACGCCGACTTCACAGATACAGACATAAAAGATTTGCTTCAGTCATATCAGCAGTTGGTTTATAAGTTTGTTCAAGATAACTATCAGGGGCCCTTTGAAGCATATGATGATAGTAAGATTCACATTGCTAGATTTATAGAAGGATACGGCATGCATGAACATTTTGATTCAACAAAGCCTAATGACATAGCAACTCTTATATATCTAAATGATAACTATGAGGGCGGAGAAATATATTTTCCAGAATTAAACATTTTTATTAAACCACAAGAGGGGGATCTTGTCTGTTTCCCAGATACTCCAGATTTTGTACATGGAGTTAAGCCAATTTCTGAAGGAACAAGATATACTGCACCACGCTGGTTCACACGTATTGTGTGATAAAATAGATACATTATGATAAGCCCATCCAATCTGTATGCAGAAAAAATATTTGCAGAGCACCCGCTCTCGCTATGGGCTTTAGATGACAAATCAGACTACGTATCTTTAATTTCCGAAGAGCAAAGAAATATTGCAAATTGGTCGGTAACTGGAGGAACGGCAAGTGTTTTTACAGAGATAACCGACGAACCTTTTATTGATAGTTATACAACTAAAATTCTTGGGGATGTTCCAAACACAGGATTTGGAACCATTGAGTGTATAGGAGATGACCTATTTAATTTTACATCTTTAAATTTAGATCTTGGAACATTTTGTATTGGATCTTATTTTTATAATGACAGTACATATGTATCTGCAATTGAAATAGGATATGAGTATTATGACTCAACAACTGGAACAAATATCCAACACCTAAAGCATGTAGATACTGGAATCTATGGAAAGTGGATATTTATCTCTGAAACTTTTCATATTCCTTCAGATAATACTACAATGAGACCAGTTATTAAAATTAAATATCTTTCAGGTGCAGAAAACTCTTCTTCATATATTTTTTATATCAATGGGGTTACCGTAGGACAATGGTCAGAAGAGTTTAATTCAACATCTCTTGGTGTTGCAATTCAATCAATTCCTTCAGACATTAATATTTCTGTAGATAATGGTCTTGAGGCTAAGGCATATGGGCTACAAAGTAATTCTGGATATTATTTATTTGATGAAACTTCTTTGTGTGCAAAAAGTTCTGGAATTCCATTAGTATTTGGATCATCTAATTCAACAATTCTTTTGCCGAATGAAAATGTTCATCCAAGTCTTATAATTCCAGGACAAGGATTCCTTAATGAAGTTGGAAAATTTAAAGAGTATACTGTAGAAATGTGGATACGTATTAATTCAGATTCCACAACAATGAAAAGAATATTTGGTCCAGTTGCCTCAGAAGATGGGTTATATGTCAATGGCCCTTTTATTACTTTAAAGATTGGCAATAGTTTTGAGTCATACTGTGTTGGTGAGTGGTGCAGACCAATGCTTACACATATTAGAATTACAAAAGACACAGCAAGCCTGCTGATTAATGGGGATCAAGTTATATCTTTTAGTTTTTCTAAAGATGAGTTAGACTTACCTACACAATTTACAAATGGCAAGAGTAACGACTGGTTAGCGTTTTATGCATATGAAGACGTTTCTCCAATTGAGGTAGACTGTGTTGCAATATATCCATATCAGGTTCCCGCTGTAGTTGCAAAAAGACGTTTTGTTTATGGACAGGGTGTACAAATTCCAGAAAATATTAATACCGCATATAGTGGAACATCCGTATTTATTGACTATCCATTTGCAAATTATGCCAATAATTATTCTTATCCAGATACGGGAAACTGGTCCCAGGGATCAATAAATAATTTATCTATTGAAAATAATATTTTATCATTGCCAGACTACCAAGTTCCACAATTTGTAACATCATCAACTACTTTTAACGTAGACAATTTATATATAGACAACAAGGCATTGCAATCAGAAGAAGAACCTTTTTTAACTCTTAAACCATCTTCTTCTTGGGATAGTTTACAGTCATATTTTCTTTTTAATAATTACAGTCCACTTAATACAGAAACATCTGCAATTTATGGAGTGTTTTTGTGTAGCGAGTCATCAAGTAAGCAGACATTGATGCGTATTGAGGATGATGCATCTGGAAACTACATCTCTATTGATATTGAAAATTCTGTTGTTAAATATAGTGTAAATGGAATTACAAATCCTTTGTACACACAACAGGTCGATCTAAATGAAAAGTTTGTTGCTGGATTTAAAATTAATGATTTTTCTAATTACTTTGGTGGAACTGCTGCTTCTGTTCTTGGAAATAGGGGATCTTTAAAAATTTATATTGGAGGAAATAAGAATTTATCAAATACGTTTGCTGGAAAAATATATTCAGTTAATTTTGATAATAACTTTAATATTGGAAATAATTCAGCAACATATAATTCTAAAGGAATTATCGAGAATGTTGGCTCTCACGTATCTAGTTATTCGCTAAAACCAGCAACAGTGTTTAATGAATATATTCTTGATATTGATTTAGTTGGGTCTTGGGAGGATCAACTACCCTTAACTTATTTTGCAAAATATACAGAAGATGCCCAAGGTAACCTTAATTACAATATAAACTTTTTGCAGTTTAATATAAATTATCCAGCACCCTCCACGTATGTTGAAACTGAAACTGAGTCAACTTGGAACTACTCAGAACTTAAAGCGGCATATCAAGTTCCTGTTCAAAGATCTTACGAAGCATTAGACAATCACTTATTTACTGGATATAACAATTATCAGGATTTAGCAAACAGATCTGAAAAGTCTTATAACTTTGATACGGGCAATTCTTTGGTTAGGGCGTACGCTACTTTTCAATATACTGCTTCTGGAGCAAACAGTCCTGCAAATTCTTTTGCGTATACAGTTGGTGCAAGTTCGGATGGAATCGTTAGACCAGGAACCTACATTGTCGATGTTATAGATGGAGAAAGCATATATGATAGTTTCGTTAATAGCAGATATGAGATTGTAGATAATACAATTTTGTATCCGCCAAAGGGAATTGATTTTAACAAATTATCTATAGTTATTCACTTAGACTTTAACGTAAAACAAATTTCTAAAAATCCACTTAAGGTTAAGTCTTTACAAATTGCGTCACAAGCATTTGGTTCTGGACCAAATAAAATAGGAACAAGGTTTGGAACATCTATATATCCTTATAAAAAGGTTGGCGTATATTATGATTACCAAACGGACAATCCATTTGTAATCTATAAAGGAAGTACTCCGTATCTTTATTTAACCAGAAAAAGTGGAATTCAGATAAAAGGAAAATTTGATCCAATGATCAATCGTGGTCTCGGTATTCCAATTAATGAGGGGTTTACTGATGACTATAAGGTTATGGCTATGCAAATTGCAGTCAGATATGATTATGATTTTTTCCCATATTCGCCAGTTGAAATTTTTGAAGTTGAAAGCAAGGGAAGTTTTATTAAATTCTTTATGGTTGCAGATAGTCCTACTGGAAAACGAGCAAAAATTTATGCAATTGATGGAAATACGGGTGCCGTAATTGATGGAATTGCATTCTATTTAAATGGTAACATTGTCAGCGATCCAGTCATTACAACAAAGCAATGGTCTATTCTTGGTATCTCTTTTCCAAAACTTTTGAATTTTGATAATTATGTTGGAGCACTAAGAATTAATGGGCCATTAACAGCAAACCTAATTTCTCATTATAAGTCTACAAACCTACAAACTGTTCAGATTGTAACAAAGAGACCATGGTTTAAAGTTGAGTCTTCAGGAGGCCTAGACCTTGATTGGGATTTCTGGGACACTGCCTATAAATGGCAGGGCGTCTTAGTTCTATCTTCTACATCATATTATGGTGTTAATCCTGCAGATATCTATAAAGCCTACTCTGGTACAAACAAGATTATTGTTGATGATTACAACTCACAAGAGACTAATCCAAAAATATTATCGTTCAATAATTACGAATATAACGTGTATAGTGAAATTACATGGCAGTCTTCAGTTCAAAATGCCGTATAGTATGGTATACTTATGGTTATGAATATGCCAAATCCTCAAAAAAAGCGCAAGAGCCTGCCCAAAATGAAGGGGCAAGTTGGTGAATCAAGAGTCAAAGTTATAGATAAGCACTATGACTGGGGTCTTTATGTTTACAAAAAGGCAAATGGAAAGTGGTTTACCGATGGCAATGGATCTGTCCTAAATATCGAATCCATGAAGGGTGATATATCTCAGATTGCTAAACTTAAAGAGGCAGCAATTTATTATGGCGATGATGGGCAAGGCACTTGTGTTTTTGTTCCAGGTCTGACAAGAATTTCAGAAGAGGAATACTCTGAGCAAAAACAAAGATTACAAGAAGGTCTAATCCCTTCAATGAACGATCTTGGTGCTTGGAAGGCTGCACAAGACACTTACAAGAAGTATGGAAGTGATGACTAATGTCAGAAGAGAATGAATATATAATCAAAGCCTCTCTTGGATCAAACCCAGAAGAGTCTGACGTCTTTAAAGAACAAGACCCATTTAATAAAACTTGGGATGAACTAAAAACTTTGAGTGGTTTGGATAACAATTTCAAACGACGTGCAGCAAGAATTTCAAAGGGTGAAGCAACCCCACAATATATCGATAGCGCACTTGCAGTAAAAAGTGGTAAAGATGGTGCCAAGTCAAAAGAAATTAACCCTGGATTAATTTATAGAAACGGCTATGGACTTTTTGATGTAATTACACCACCATGGAATTTATACGAACTTGCAAATTACTATGATACATCGTTTGCTAACCATGCTGCTATTGATGCAAAGGTAGAGAATATTGTTGGACTTGGATACGATTTTGAGGTTTCTCCAAGAACAATGTTGAAGATTGAAGCAAGTGAAAAGAAGACTGCAGAAAATGCAAGGAAGAGAATAGAACGTGCCAAGATCGAACTCACAGACTGGCTCGAAAGTTTAAATAGTGAAGATTCTTTTACAACTATTATGGAAAAGATTTATACAGATGTTCAGGCAACTGGAAACGGGTACATGGAAGTTGGTAGGACGATTACTGGAGAGATTGGATATATTGGTCACATCCCTTCAGTTACAATGAGATGTCGTAGACTAAGAGATGGATATGTTCAGGTTATTGCAAACAAGGTAGTTTACTTTAGAAATTTTGGTGCTCAGAATCCTAATCCTGTAACATCAGACACAAGGCCAAATGAAATTATTCATTTTAAAGAATACTCACCTCTTAATACTTTTTATGGTGTGCCAGATATTATTTCTGCAATCACAGCATTACAGGGAGACATGCTTGCATCACAATACAACATTGATTACTTTAGCAACAAGGCTGTGCCAAGATATGTTGTTACCCTAAAGGGTGCAAAACTTTCTGGTGAAGCAGAAGATAAGATGTTTAGATTTATGCAAACTGGAATGAAGGGCCAAAACCATAGAACACTTTACATTCCTCTTCCAGGTGACTCTGACACAAACAAGGTAGAGTTTAAGATGGAACCAATTGAGAATGGTGTTCAAGAGGGATCATTTGAAAAATATCGTAAGCAAAATCGTGATGATATTTTGGTTGCACATCAAGTTCCTTTGTCTAAACTTGGTGGAGGAGATTCTTCTGCAATTGCAGCAGCACTTGCACAGGATAGAACCTTTAAAGAACAGGTTGCACGACCAGCACAAAGAGAATTAGAAAAACCAATTAACAAGATTATTCGTGAAAAGACTGACATCTTGCAGTTCAAGTTTAACGAGTTAACTCTAACAGATGAAATTGCACAATCTCAGATTTTGGAACGATATGTGAAGAATCAGATTATGGTTCCGAACGAGGCTAGATCAATTCTTGGCATGCCTCAACGTGATGGTGGAGATCAACCGTTAGAACTCAAGCCTCAGCAGGCAGCAGATCAAACTGCCAATAGAGAACGAGATGCCCAAAGGACCAATAACCAGTCTGACGGCTCTGCTACTGTCTCTGGAAGAAATCCAAAGGGCGAAGGCAGAAAGTTCGACGAGTTGACCGAAATGTCCGATTAGTAATACTTTTCAAAAAAGGGTATATAATATAATCACCATGACTATCTCAAAAGCACACTGGAACACAGAAGGCGAATCAGTTCGTTTATCAATGCCTTTTTCAAAGGTTGATAAGGAAAGAAGAATTGTTTCTGGCTTTGCGTCGCTTGATAATATTGACAAGCAAAATGACATTGTAACTGCAGATGCATCTATGAAGGCATTTGCAAAATTCCGTGGAAATATCCGTGAAATGCATCAGCCACTTGCTGTTGGCAAGATGATTGATTTTAAAGAAGACAAGTATTTTGATCCAGAATCTAAGAAATTTTATTCTGGTGTTTTTGTTTCTGCATATGTTTCAAAGGGTGCACAAGATACATGGGAAAAAGTTTTGGACGGAACACTAACAGGTTTTTCTATTGGTGGAAGAATGAATAAGTGGGATGACGCATATGATGAAAAGTCAGACACACAAATTAGAATTATTAAGGAATATGATTTGGTAGAGTTGAGTCTTGTTGATTCACCAGCAAATCAATTTGCAAATATTGTTTCAGTAGAAAAGGTAGATGGCATTGAGGTCATTAAAGCAGATGAAACTGTATTAGAAAATGTTTTTTACGATAAAGAAGCGGGACTTGTTTTGCTTTCAGAGAATGATTCTGAAAAGAACCCAATTACAGGTGACGTCATGGAAAATATAGGGTTCGTTGAAAAAACGGATAATGAAAAAACAGACATGGTAAAATTCTTAGTTGATAGTGCTAAAGGCATTAATACTTCTAAGATTAACAAGGAGGTAAATCCTATGACAGAAACAACAAACGAAGTAGTAGAAGAAATCGTCGAGAAGTCTGACGCTACAGTTGTAGAAACACAGGTCGCTCCAGAGGCTATTGTCGAAGAATCTGCAGATGCGGAAAAGGCTATGAAGCCACACGCAGATGAAGAGACTCCTGCTGAAGATGCTGGCGAAACACCAGCAGATGAGAAGGAAGAAGACAAAGCAAAGAAGTCAGATGATGTAGCAGCAGCAGTTGCTGAAATTAAAGACACTCTTACATCAGCCTTTAGCGATCTAGTAGCAACAGTTAAGTCTTTACAATCAGAAGTGGAATCACTTAAGGTTGCAAAGGCAGACGTTGCAGAAGTAAAGAGTTCATTCGATGCTGTAGCAAAAGATATTGCTTCAGTATCTACTGAATTTAATGAATTTGGTAAGCGAGTAGACGCAGTAGAAGCAGACACCGCTTTCCGAAAGTCTGGTGATCTCGGTGAGATCGTACAGGATCAACCTGAAACGGTTGAAAAATCCCTATGGGGCGGACGTTTCCTCAAAACTGCCGACTTATTTAATTAAGGAAATCACGTGGAGGTGAAATAATGTCAGAAGAAATTAAGAAAAATCAACCAGGAGAATCTGGACAACTTGGTGGAACTCAACCAGGACTTTATCAAGGTCAGGGTGCGTTCGCATCTGGTTCAGAAGCAGGGTCAAACGTTGCAGGTAACTACCACAACGGTGCTGCCGTAGGCAACATCCCTAACGCTATCCTAGGTACAACAGATGGACCAAACGCAGTAAATCCTTCAGGTGATGCTGGAAGCGGTATTCTACGCCCTGAACAAGCACGTCAGTTTATTGACTACGTGTGGGATGCAACTGTATTGGCTCAAGATGGTCGCAGAGTGACCATGAGAGCAAACACCATGGAACTTGAAAAGGTAAACGTTGGTGAGCGTGTTATTCGTTCTGCTGCTCAGGCACTTGGCGATTACACAAATGCTGGAGCGACATTTAGCAAGGTGGAACTTACAACTAAGAAGATCCGTCTTGACTGGGAAGTCACTGCAGAAGCACTTGAAGATAATATCGAAGGTGCATCACTTGAAGATCACATTGTTCGTCTTATGACAAACGCTTTCGGTAATGATATCGAAGATCTTGCTATTAATGGTACAGGAGACTCTGATGACGGAGCATTCCTTGGTATCATGAATGGTTTCGTAAACAAGGTAAAGAATGATGGAGACGCACACGAAGCAGTTGTAACTGTTTCAAATGGCGGATGGACTCCAGAAGTTATGCAGAACATCATTCTTGCAATGCCACGTAAGTACCGTGCACTTAAGAACAATCTTAAGTTCTACGCAGGTACTGATGTGTTCCAGGGTATCGTTAAGAACAACGGTACACTTGCAGATGCAATCGCAGAAGCATTTGGATCACACGCTGGTGCAGCAGGTACACCTGCAATGCGTCAGTCATACCTAGATGGTAATGCACAGACATTCGGTGGAGCACGTACAACTCGTGTTCTCGGAATCGACGTTCAAGAAGTTCCTTACTACCCTGCAGGATATGTCGACTTGACATTCCCACAGAACCGTGTTTGGGGCTTCCAGCGTGACATCACTGTTAACCGTGAATACAAGCCAAAGAAGGACACAATTGAATACACAGTATTCGTCCGCTTTGGTCTTCAATGGGAAGAACAGGATGCTATCGCATGGGCTGATGCTGCATCAGATGACTAATCTGTAAAGCAAAACCTTTTGAGGGGAGTAGGGGCTAGATCTCCTGCTCCCCTTAATTAATTTAATGATATAATACTATTTAGGAGGTAAACATGGAGAATAATATGTTTGAAAATAAAAACGAAGAAACTACACCTGTTAACCCAGTTGTAGAAGAAGCACCTATTGAAGCACCAGCAGAAGCACCAGTTGCTGAACCTGTTGCAGAGGTTGCTCCAGAAGCACCTGCAAAGTCTGATGCTGTATCTACAGATTCTTTTGCTAGATCTGAGGCAGAACCACAAACTGTTGGTTTGGTCACAGATGGGGCAATCGGCGTAACAGCAGCAAAGCCAGAACCAAAGAAGGCAGCACCTGCTAAGAAGGCAGGAGCCAAGAAAGACAAGGTAGCAATTCACTCAACAAAGAATGTTACATGGTCTGGCGTAGGCAAGGTTTATACAGGATATAACATTGTCGATGCAGAAGAAGCAGAAAAGTGGCTTACACGTAATCACGTTCGTATCGCAACACCAGAAGAAGTTGCAAAGGAATTTGGTAAGTAAGCAATGGAAGTTCTGAGAGTTCCACCTTATCCTTTAACAACAACATGGACATTACCCATACCAAATTATGAGTATGTTGTCTATGTTGAGGATTTGGTGGACCACTCAGTAGAAGAAACAAATATTTTTTCAGACGCTAATGGAAAGTTAATCTACACACTTCCATTAGCCAAAGTCCAATATGACCGTAAGTTTTTTATTAAGTTTTATGACACAGAGCATGAGCACACACTGTATGAAGAAAACCTCGACGTAGTTAGACCTTACATTGATCCAGCAAAACTTGGAACAACGGCTTCAGAGATCGAAGAATATAAGGTTTTAGAGATGGTTGCAAGATCACTCATAGATACAGTGATTACAGATGGTTTTTATAACAGCAAGCACATCGTTCAAAAAGTTGGAGATGGATCCGACTATTTTGCTATTTGGGAAGACATTAACAAGGTTTTAAAGGTGTACGAAAATAACGTTTTAGTTTATGATGTAGATACACCAGAATTAAATACACAAGAGTACATGGTTACTTTTGACAACTCAGCGGTACAGAGAGTAGTTACAGGCTTACATAATAGATTTGAACAAGGAGTTATTACACTTCCTGGAGCACAGGGCGATTTAGCACATATGGGATCTACTAGAATTATAGATTTTCCAAAGGGTGCAGACTATGTATTTGTATTAGATATTGGATACAGAGCACTTCCGCCAGATATTGAATATGCAACAAAACTTCTTATTGAAGATTTGAAGTGTGGTAAGTTGGATTATTACACAAGATATGTTAGTTCATATGGCTCAGATCAATTTAAGATTCAGTTCGATAAAGTAATGTTTGAGGGGACTGGCAATATGATTGTTGACAAGATTTTAGATAAGTACAAGGTTACAATCCCTAAGCCAGGAATAATCTAATGGAGTGCAAGGGAAAAGATTTTATGTTTCCCATGCAAGTGGATGTCTTTTATCCAACTGTGGAACAGGGCGCATATGGAAATGTCAAAAAGCAATGGATGCTAGATAAGACTATCCCATGTCATTTTACAACAGCAGGACTTAAGGCAAAAGAAGAGATCGTCCCAAATGTTAATATTACACAAGACACATTGCTTATTGGAAGAGTAAAATCAGATATCAGAGTATCTACTTTAGATGGAAAAAACTCTATGACAAATGTTGTGTTGAGCAATATTCTAGATAAAAACTGCAATCAGATTTATATGGAGACATCTGGCGTTCGTGCAGGCAAAGCAACTATTTTTGAGGTAGCCTCACAAGAACCTTTTGTTGGCCCATTTGGAAATATTGAGTATTATAAGTTAGTACTACGTCGTTCTGAAAATCAGGCGGTAGATATATGATAGCCGTCAAATTTGATGACAAAGCACTTATGAAGAGTCTAAATAACGTAATCGATTATTCTATAGGATTCTTAGATGGTATTCAGAAGGGCAAAAAAGTATTTCTAGATAACCTTGGTAGAGGTGTCACTGAAATGGTTAAGGAATATATTGATGCAAGCGCAAGAGTAAATCCTGCAAAACTACATCACGTTTATGAATGGTATGAAACTGGAAGTCCAGATGCACGTTTATATGATATTGTTTATACAATAAGTAATCTTGGTCTATCTTTTAAATCTACATTTTCTCAATCACGATCTATTAAGAATGGATCAAAAACACCATTCTATGATAAAGCAAGAATTATGGAAGAAGGAATTCCTGTTACAATTTCTCCAGTCAAAGCAAAGACACTAAGGTTTGAGGTAGGTACTAAAGAAATTTTTACCAAGGGACCAGTTACAGTTGCTAATCCAGGCGGAGATGTTCAAGGACAATTTGAAAATACATTTGATGAATTTTTTGGAAACTATTTTTCACAGGCATTTTTGCGAAAGAGCGGAGCATTATCAGAATTAGAAAATGCAAATATATATAAAAGCAATTTTGCAGCAGGAGCAAAACTTGGAAGAGGAAAGGGCATTGAAACTGGCTATCGCTGGATTGCAAATGCAAAGGTATCATAATGGCAATTTATCATCCACCAACATTTATTAATGCTTATTTAGCAGATAAGGTAAAGGGGCATTTGTCATATACCCTTCCATTTTTCCCAACAACCCCTACTGCGATTCAGGATGTCACAGAAACTTTTCCAGATGCCGAAAGCAATGTCTTTGGTATTTATGACAGAATGCTTAGGATGAGGAGAAGTCCATTTCCACATATCAAAAGCGAACAGGTTCTATATTATTTATATAAAAAAGCAGGAGACCCAGTTTCATTAATTGAGACCGTACAAATGGTTCAAGATCTTTTAGACCGTGAAGATGAGTCTGCTGAAGAGATTAATAATTGGATAAAGATATATCAGACTAATAATCCAGGAAATCCTGTTTTGGAAGACGGAACTTATCCATCATCAACTGGTGAAGATGCAGACAAAAAACTATTCAAAACAGCAAAGTTTCAAGGTGTAGAATTTATGCTTCCCTATTTCCATAGATTTAAGGTGTATCAACTACAAGAAACCCGTGACATTATTGACTTTGGCACAGCCCGTACCTATGCGGGTAACAAGATAATCATAGATTACGACTGGCATAAATCTTAAAAAAGGCTGTTATACTTACTACTGAGGAAACAAACGCCTTTATTTCAACAAGGAAAAAAGAGGTGAAAACATGGCATATACAAGAGGAAATAGTTCCCAGATTATCGTTGGTGCAGCAGCGCTGTTCGCATTCGAAGATGGAGAACTTACTACCCCGCCAGCATACGTAGACGGAACATCTTACAGAGATACTTTGCAAGATGCAGAAGGCTTCCGTAATGTTGGTTACACATCAAATGGTTTGGAACTTCAATTCCAACCTGATTTCGCAGAAGTAACTGTGGATCAGGTGCTTGACGCAGCAAAGTTGTTCAAGCAAGGCATGAAGGTAAACCTAAATACTTCATTTGCAGAAGCAACACTAGAAAATCTTTTGTTTGCTATTGCAGGTAACCCTAATGACCTATCAACAGTCTCAGGAAATCCAACACTGAATATGTCAGCAGGTTCTCTAGGCGAATGCCCAGTAGAGCGTGGCTTAATTGCAGTTGGTCCTGGTACAGGTGATTGTGCTGAAGGTTCAAATTTGGAAAGAGTTTATGTAGCATATCGTGCACTTTCAATTGAAAGCGTTACAGTATCTGCTAAGAGAGATGCAGCGACAATGTTCGACGTTTCTTTCCGTCTTCTTCCAAACAACAGCGGTTCATATGGTAAGATCGTAGATCGTACAGTAACCGACTAATACAACTTAATATAGGATTGGCCCAGACCCTAAAAAGTCTGGGCTTTTCTGTTTTTGTTTGCTATACTTATTTAATGGCTAAACGAGTTTATAATATAGGGAAAATATCAGACATTCATGGAAATGTCATTGATGTGCAGCCATTAAAAATAAAATATATGCGTGACTTTATGGATATATTTGTCAGGGTATCTGAAGAAGAAGATCAAGACAAAGCATTAGATTTAGTTATGGAATGTGTTTATATTGCTATGAAGCAATTTCTTCCTAACAGGTATTCAAGCAAAGAGGACATAGGTTTGAACTTTGACCTTAAAACGCTGTATGCTATTTTAGAGTACGCTGCTGAAATCAAAGCATCAGATAAGTCTACAGATACAAGTAAAGATTCAGGTGGATTGACTTGGCAAGATATGGACCTACCAGCACTTGAGGCAGAGGCATTCTTGACGGGGATTTGGAAAAACTTTGAAGAATTAGAAGAATCTATCTCTATGCCAGAACTAACATTGTTATTATCAACTAAAAGAGATTTGGATTATCAGCAAAGAAAGTTTGATGCTGCAATGCAGGGAGTCAATCTGGACGATGAAGTTGGAGCACCAAATGCCTGGGAAGAGATGAAGGCAAGAGTATTCTCAGGTGGCAAAGCAAAAGATGGAAATGATATTTTGGCATTACAAGGACAGAATGCAGTACAGGCAGGATTTGGTATTGGCATGGGATTAGACTACGAAGATTTAACAAAAAATTAGTCTAGTTCATGCTATAATTAGAAAGTCAAAACATGGAGGAAACAATGACAACAACAATACATGAAGCACAAAAGGTATCTCTTATGGACGGCACTGAGATTGAACTCAAGCCACTAAGTGTATCTTTGCTTCGTAAATTTATGAAGACATTTGATAAGATTGCTAAGGTCGCAGATGACAATGATAAGTCAATGACCGTGCTAATTGAATGCGTACAAATTGCTTTGGAACAGTACAACCCTGAACTATCAAAGGATGCTGCTGCTCTAGAAAAGAATATTGATCTACCAACAGTTTACAAGATTGTAGACGTTGCTTCAGGTATCAAGTTGGGTGAGGACTCATTTCTAAATAATGCCCTCGTCTCTGCTGATGCCTAAATAATTAAATAAAGAGGTGAGAATGAATGTCAGATGTTAATGCTAATATCAGCGTTAGTATTGACACGTCTGCAGCCCTAGGTGAATTAAAAAATCTACAAAGGCAAATCTCACAATTCCATAGCCAGATTGCAAAATCTTCGGCATCCGCTGTTATCGCACAACGAAACCTGCAGCAAGAACTTGTTAATTCAATTAATGCTACAGGTCAGTTTGCTGCCCGTATGCAGACAATTAAAACATCTGCAGAATCTTTCACCACATCACTTGAGAAGAATAAGTTCTCAATGCGTGAGTACTTTAGATATGGAGTAGCCTCCTCTAAATCTTTTGGCAAGGTATTTAAAACTGAGTTTGAAACAATAAACAAGGTTGCTGAAGAACGTGTAAGAAAATTACAGACACAATATATCAAGATGGGCAGAGATGCCTCTGGAGCAATGAAGGCAATTGCCGTAACACCACTTGCTTTGGATATGGAAAATCTTGGCACAAAGACAATGATTGCTGCACAGCGCCAGCAATTGTTTAATCAACTACTTGCACAAGGAACGACCAACTTAGTTAACTTTGGTAAGAATACTCAGTGGGCTGGTCGTCAGTTGATGGTTGGTTTTACAGTACCGCTATCTATTTTTGGAACTACAGCATCTAAAGTATTCATGGATCTTGAAAAGCAGGTAATTAGATTTAAGAGAGTTTATGGAGATATCTTTACATTGCCATCAGAGACTCAGGCAAATCTACAAGTTGTCAGGAGTTTGGCAGAAGAATTTACAAAGTATGGAGTGGCAATTGCCGACACAATGTCAATTGCTGCAGATGCAGCAGCAGCAGGTTTCCAAGGACAAAAGTTAGCGGAGCAAGTTAAGGCTGCAACAAGACTTTCAGTTTTAGGTGAGGTAGATAAGCAGCAAGCATTACAAGCAACTATTGCAATTCAAAGTGCTTTTAAGATGAATTCAGATCAATTGGCAGAATCAATTAACTTCCTTAACGCAGTAGAAAACCAATCTGTTGTAAGTCTTCAAAACTTGACAGATGCTATCCCAAGGGTTGCTCCAGTTATTCAGGGTCTTGGCGGAGATATTAAAGACATGTCAGTATTTCTTGCTGCAATGCAAGAAGGTGGAGTCAACGCTGCAGAAGCAGCAAACGGATTAAAGTCAGCACTCGGATCTATGATCAATCCTACTAAGGCTGCAAGAGAAATGCTCAAGGGTGTAGGAATTGATCTCAACACAATTGTTTCTAGAAATGAAGGAAACATTATGCGTACTGTACTTGACCTTGCAGAAGCAATGAAAACTTTAACACCACTTGCAAGACAACGTATTCTGGAACAACTTTTTGGAAAGTTCCAGTTCGCCAGAGTATCAGCACTGTTTGACAATATTGCACGATCTGGATCACAGGCATCACAAGCACTAGAATTAGTAAAAATGTCATCTCAAGATTTAGCAGCAATTGCAAATAAGGAATTAGGGGCAATTGAAGAAAACTCTATGACAAAGTTTAAGGCAGCGGTAGAGTCATTGAGAGCATCTATTGCTCCTGTAGGAGAAGCATTCCTGAAGGTAGTAACTCCTGTTGTTGAATTCTTTACCAAAGTTGCAGATAAGTTTAATAATTTGTCAGATGGTAGCAAGAAGGTTGTGACAACGCTCATTGCATTGTTTGCTGGTGTTGGTCCAGTTGTACTTATGCTCGTTGGCCTTATTGCTAACTTCGGTGGGCAGATGCTAAAACTATTTGGATTAATTCGAAATGGATATTTAAAACTAACTGGTCAGTCTAAGTATCTCGGAGAACAAACACAATATTTAACAAGTGAACAAATGCAGGCAGAGGCTGTAGCGCACTCACTTGATCAGGTGCATGCTAGACTTACACAAAGATTTACTATTGAGGCAAATGCTGTCAATAATTTAAAGAATGCATATCTTGGTGCAACCGCTGCAGCAAATTCATTTGCATTTAATAATCCAGGAATGATGCTTCCAGGTATGCGTCAATCTAAGAATTTTGCAGAAGGTGGAATTGTAGTATCAGGTCCAGGAGGACCAAAGGATGATATGGTTCCAGCAAATCTTTCAAATGGAGAAGTTGTTTTATCTGTTGATACAGTTAAAAAGAATCCAGGAATTATTGCTGCTCTACTCCAAGGTCGTAAAATTCAGGTTCCTGGATATGCACAAAATCCAGGTAGTGTTGTTGGTGGGGTGTCAACTCTAAAGGGTTATGGCAATGCAACTATTTATCTTCAAGAGTGGCTAAACACTATGATGGGGTCTACTACTGGTCCTGGTGCAAAAATGTCAGATGTTCTTGGATCTTTGAATCAGTCTGGTGGTGCTGCAGCATCTCCACTTCTTGCGGTTATTGCAAGAGACTTAATGAAGCCATTAAACAATCCTGCAAACTTTAAAGATTTCCAAATTATAGGTGACAGACTTATTGGAGCAGCAGTTGCTGCATTACAGGGAACTGGAAAAGAATTTGTTAAGGATATAGATTTTGAAACAACTGTTGTTCCAGCAATGAGAAATGCAGCAAAAACTTTACAGGTTGGTGGAGAAAATATTGCTGCTGCATTTGATAGAGCAGTTGAAGAAATTAGAACTGTCGGTATGGTTGGTGTTGGTTCTGCATCTCCTGTAGGAAGAGTTGCAATGCCAGGATCTTACAAGAATGTTGCAGGTGCTGCACAAAAATTTGCATCTACTGTCAATCCTGATGTATTCCAAAAGCAGATTGTTCCTAGTGGATCTTCAAAGAGTGGATTTAAGAATTTATTTAGAATGAAGGATGTTGGTGGAGATTCGTTTGTAACTGCAACGATGGCGCACATTGCTCCTTCTATTACAGCAACTGTTCAAGAACTTGAAGCAAAGATGTCTTCTTATATTAAGGGGGCTGGAGTTAGACTATCTGCTATTGCAGAAAAGGTCGGTATGACAGTTGGTACTAAAACTGTTAATGCTATTAGGCAAGGTGCACGGGTTAATTCACCATCAGATGCTACACGAGATGTAGGACAAGAAATTGATAATGGCCTGATTGTTGGTATGGAACAGAATGCGCCATTAGTTAAGGCTGCAGCAGAAAGAGTTGCAAATCAGGCAATTGTTGGAATGAGAAATACAGGACTGCTTGATCAAAATGGAAAGCCAATATTTATTTCTGAAACTGGTCCATCCTCTACAGGAAATACTGGTGGTGGACAAAGCACATTCCTTGGAATGCCAAGTTTCCCTAAAAAATCATTTAGACAAAAACTTTCTTCTGGATACAAAAACTTTAAATCACAATCATTAAGCGCAAAGGCAGGTATGGTCTCTGGCGGTGCAATGAAGTATGGCATGGTTGCTTCTGGTGCGGTATTAGCAGGATCAATGATGCCAGGCCCTATTGGTCAAATTGCCCAAGCAGCAGCCCCAGCAGTTATGGGCCTACAATCTCTTGCAATGGCCCTACCAATGCTTACAAACCCTATTGGAGCCACTGTAGCAGGTATTGCAGCAGTTGCAGCAGGATTTATGTGGCTTAGAAAGAAACAAGAAGAACACATCAAAGCCATTGAAGAGCAGGGTAGAAAAGAAGCAGAAGCAAGGTTTGGTAGTGTTAACTCAATTAATGCTTATTCTAAATATATTGGAGATAAGGCACTTCCTTCTGAAAGACAGTTCAATAGAGTTGGAGATAGAAGATTTATTAGTGCAGATCTTGCTAAGGCTGCAAACTTTAGAAATTATTACAATACTGCAGGTAAGGCAGATGCTGCAAGACTTACATCCAGACTTGGCAAGGGTAATGCGATTGATGTTGCTGCTAAAGATGTAGCAGTAAGAGCAGCAACGTTTGGACTATCACCTGCAGATATTGCAGCAAATATTAAGGCAGCAGCAGAACTTGCTGGAGTAAATGAGGTCCAACTTAAAGGTAGAATTCAAGAACTTTTAGTTGGAAAAGATGGAAAAGACATTACAAAAGAACCACTCACTATTGATGCTAAGATTAATTATTTAAGCAAAGCATCCCAAAGTGGTCTATCTATTATTCAACGTAAAATTGGTGAAATTGCTCAGCCAACACTTAATACAAGTGGTGTTACAAATGCATCTACTGCATATGCAGCATCAGCAAATATGGCAATAGCAAGACAAAAAGCACAAGAAACTCAAATTAGAAATACAAAGTTTGCTACAGTTTCTTTAAATCTGGCAATGGAAGAGCAAAAAAATTCTTTGGCAATTCTAAATGCACAGTACGTAGATGGAAAGATTTCTGTAGAGCAATACAATGCAGCATACGCAGCACAAATGAAAAATTTTGAAAATATTAAAAAGGTTGCAGATGATCTTGTTATTGCTCTAGATAAGTTTGATCCTACTGGCAAAGCATCTGCTGCTGCAATTTCAGATTTTGCAGACCAAGCATTTGCATCATTAGAAAAAACAAACAAGAAACTTGCTGCACTTCTTAAGAAAACTATCACTAGTGGAATTCCTAAAAAACTACAAACAAGTATTTTAATTGCTTATGCACAAGGAAGTTTGCAACCACAAGATATTTTACAAATTCAAACATTGCTTAAGGATATGCAAGGCAAGACATTAGAACAAAAGATTAAGTTTGTTGCAGATTTGACTGGAATTACAGATTCTGTCATGAATGTCTTAAAGTTACAACTTGCAATGGAGAAGGCACTAAAGGCTCAAAAAGAATATGATGCAGCCAAAGCAAAGGGTGGCAAAGCAATTGGAGGATATGCATACCGTGCTGCCCAAGCAAGAAAAGAAGTTGAAGCATTAAATAAGGCAATTGAAAATGGCGGAAAAGCAACCAAGGATTCCCCAACCCCACCTGGCACAACTAGCATAACAGATGCTGGTGCAGGAACAAATCCAAATGCATTTATTGACGACCTGCTTAAGAAATTAAAAGATTTTAGAAAGTATTCTATTGATGCGACTAAGGGTGTAAGCGGATTTATAGCAGCACTCAAGGGGGATCTATCAGGATTCAATGGAACAAATGAAATTCTTAGATCAGCAAAAGCCACACAAGGATTTATCGATATTGTAAGTGGTTTAGACGCAAAAACATTTGATCAAGTAAATGGCAAAATGGGTAGACTATTTACAATTGCTAAAGATGGAAAGGTCGTGTTCGGTGATCTTGGTCAGGCAATACTTAAGTTTACTAAAGAAATTGAACTTGGTACATTTGCTGACCAACAACAGCAAGTGGTTACAAACTCTCAGGAGCAGATGACTGCATATACTAAACTAACTTCTGCTGGTTTATCTGCTACAAAGATTACAGAACTACTAGGTAATGCTGCTCTTACAACAGCAATTGCTGCTGAAGATATGACAAGTGCAGATTGGTCTAACTTTATTAAGGGTGCGAAAGCAGCAGAATCTAGTGTTAAAGAATTGGGCAAGATATTAAAGATAAATGCATTTAATGCTGCACAAGAACAAGAAACAGCAGCAGACGTAATGAATCAATATTTTGCTGCCCAAGAAGCAATTGCTAGACTCGATGCAAGAAATAAGTTTAAGGCTGAACAAGGTATGAGTGTCGAGGCTTATCAACAAAAGATTGATGCACAACAAGAACTTGTTGATAAGGCTCAAGAGGAAGTTGATAAAGAACAAAAGAAGATTGATCTAATTCAAGAAGAGGTTGGTCTATTCAATAGAGCAGCAGACCTGATGAGTAGGGATGAAGAAAAGATCAATCAGGCCTATGAAGAAAGAACGAAGGCTATTGATGATCAAATTTCTGCACTCGAAGATGTTAAAAAGATTAATCAACAGTTACTTGATCAACAAAAACAACAAACAGATTTAGCGGGAGCATTATCTTCTGGAGATATTGGCGCTGCTGCAAAGATTGCTCAAGAAATGAGAGCGTCATCTTCTCAAAATTCACAGCAAGCACTTATTGATAATTTGGGTAACCGCAAGAAAGCACTTGAGGTACAAAAGCAAAAAGATCTTGACTCTCTCACACAAATGGTTAATGGAAAACTTTATACCCGTACTCAAATACAGGATGAAATTCTTAAAAGACAAGATGAGATTTATGGAATTGAACAAGGGTCATTAAAGAGTGCTCAGGATAAATTAGATAAGCAACAACTCGAACTTAAGAATATGCAAGCAATTATTGATAAGTATAATAAAGAGTTGAACGTTGCTATTCAAAATATCACTAATTCAACTGGTCAAACTAAGGCAGAATGGGATGCAGTGCAAACTGCTGTTGAAACAGTTACAGAGTGGCTTGGCGACGAACATATGCTTGGTATTATGGATGATGTTGCTTCAGGAGTTTTATCTATAGAAGCCGCTTGGCAAAAAGTAATTGCAGCAATTAAATTAGCAAATCAACTCGCAGCAGCAGGTGCAGGCGGTGGTGGTGGCGGTGGTAGCGGTGGTGGCGGAAATGGCTGGGTAGATCCATCAAAGAATCCAGAACTTACTACCTTTACATCTGAACAACAAGATATCATTGATAATGCAGGCGATGCTGCTGCTTCTGCTTTTGAAGTCGGTAATGATGCTAAAGCAGAGCAGATTGCTGTAGACGCCATGAAGAAATTAGCAGGAGTGCAAACAGTTGATGCAAATACAAAAATTGCTGGAACTCAACTTGGCTCTGCTCAGGTGGTTATGGCTAGAAAACAAATTCTTGGATATCTAAGTTCTGGTGGACTTGTTCCTAAGTATTTCTCAGTTGGAGGATTTGCAGCAAGAGGATCTGACACAGTTCCTGCTATGTTGACCCCTGGAGAGTTTGTAATGAACAAGTACGCCGTTCAGTCACACGGCATCGATAAAATGAGAGCAATAAATTCTGGTGAATCAATTGGCAATTCAATGTATAATTATAGTATAACTGTTAATGCAAAATCTGATGCAAATCCTGATGATATTGCAAGAACAGTAATGTCTCAAATTAGACAAATTGATGCTCAAAAACTTAGAGGAGTAAGACAATAATGGCAACATCATCCTATATGCTTGGTAGAAAACAATATGCTAGACCACAGGCAATGCTATGGGCAGACAATCCTGGGACATTGGTAGATGGATTATACGTTCCTAATGGATATGAAGTTGGTGGAGACACAGGTCTTGAACAAGACTCTAGTTTATTTGATCAGTTTTTGATTCTTTCAGATAATAATCGTGCACCAATATCTATGACGCCTACAAGAATTGAAAAGCGTGAAAGAATGATTAATGGACGAATGAGATCTACTCACATTGCAGATAAGTTAACACTATCAACATCATGGAACCTGCTACCATCTAGAGCATACTACACAGATCCTCAATTTGGTTTGACAACAGGTAAGTCATCAATGAATAATAATAGGTTGGCCGAACACACAACAGATGGTGGTGCAGGCGGAGTGGAACTTTTGGATTGGTATGAAAAACATAAGGGATCATTCTGGGTATACCTAGCATATGATAAGTATTCTAATTTTGGAAAAGACGACGAGGCCTACGGACATTTAAGTCAGTATAACCAAATTGTAGAAATGTTTTTTACAGATTTTTCATATTCAGTTGAAAAAAGAGGCACAACCAATTTTGATCTTTGGAATATTTCGGTCTCTTTGGAAGAAGTATAATGTTTGTTAATGAAGAACTTCAACAGTTTCTTGAAACGTCATCTACTATAAGAAGCCAATCGGCAGTCATTGCTGAATGGAATATGAATATTGCAACAAATATTAAGCAAGTTGGAAACTACAGGTATAGACCATTAGACGATGCTGGAACAAAATATAAAACTATCCCAGCAACTTTCGATATTAATGATGCAGGAAATTATTATACTGGTGGCACGGATGCTGACATTGTAATTGATGGCGGAATCGATGATTCAGATCAACCAATCCTACTGACATCAAATAAGGATAAAGTTAAAATGCTTTATTCGTTAGAAGATTGTTTTAATAGATTTAGACCACGATCTGGTATCAATAAGATAAATTATTTTAATACTAAGCATATACATCATTCCAACATTGATATGGCTCAACGACCAAGATATTATATGTCTGATAAAAATGATGTGTTTAAGTATTGGACTTCTTACAGAACAGAAGACGGTAAAGAACGAGGTATTGCAAATCAACTATCTAATGGACAATATTTTATAGATGATGTAGCACCATATATTGTATATAAGAAGCAAGTGCCAGCAAATAGGGTAGTGGTAAAGATGCAGACTAATGTTGGATCAGTAGATCTAGGACCTTTTACAGGGCCAACAGGATCTATTTCTGACCCACTTTATGGCACAGCAAATCAGACAACCCCAATAAATTGGAAGATTCAGTATTTGAATGATAGTAATAATTGGGTCAATATGATAACTTTTAATGGTGCTTCTAAACGAAAAGATGGCACAAAGGTTATTAAGGAAGATGGTTATGTAGAGTTAGCCTATGGACTTATTATCCCAGACAGATATTCAGATATTTTTATTAAAGCCGAAGAGTTTGCAAATGTTGTTTTGTTACCTGAAGAAGCATTAGACGGGTACGCATATCTTATCAGGGCAAATGAAGATGAAATAGGAACATACTATATTTGGACAAACGGACATTATGAAACTTTTACTCCTCAATATGGATGGTACCTTCAAGAAGAAACTGTAGATAGATTAACAAACTTTGTTACAGATCTAACTTCACCAAGTCAATATACAAGTTCTTCTAGTGGCAAGAAAGAATATAGAGAGTTTTCTTATATCAATGGACTAAGAGTTGTTGTAGATACAATGAATAAGGTAGACTCATCCTTCGATTTGATTGAATTATCTCCTAGACTTACAGTTGATTTATCTGGAAAAACTATGGATTTTACTGTTACAAAAACTGCTGGAGATATTGGAAGTAACGGTTTACCAGTAGGGCAACTGCTTGCTGCTACAGGCAATATGACTATTTTTGATTATGATGATTCTTTTAATCCAAATAATTCTAATAGTATTATCGCTAATTATGCAAAGAATAATATTCAAATTAAGTTCTATGACATCGTTGTTGATATCAATGGATATGATTATTTTATTCCAGTAAAAACCATGTACTCAGAAGGTTTTCCAGAAGTCAGTGTTGGTAACAAAACTATTACGCTATCACTCAGAGATATGTTCTTTTACTTAGAATCTATTATTGCGCCTCAAACTTTGGCGACTAGCGCATCACTTAGTTACGCAATATCCTTATTGCTCGACTCTATTGGATATTCCAATTATGTATTTAAAAGAATTCCCAATGAGCCAGAACTTGTCATTCCATATTTCTTTATTCCACCAGATAAGACTGTAGCAGAAATTCTAAATGATCTTGCTATATCAACACAAACAGCAATGTTCTTCGATGAATATAATAATTTTGTTCTCATGAGTAAAGAATATCTAATGCCAAGCACAGAAGATAGATCAACAGATATAACTTTGTATGGTTCGGATGGCATGTATGATGATGGCGTAAGAGAAAATTTATCAACATCTAGAATTTCTAATATTATTGAAGTTTCTTCACAAGAAAATTCTGTGTATAACGATGGAAAGATTAACTATACAACCAGATATATCCAAAAGACATTTGGTTCATTAAAGCAGGCAAGTATGATTGATAAGGATAAGACATGGATCTATAAGCCTGTTCTGCTTTGGGAGGCAGTAGGAACAGATTCTACCAAGTCTTCTAATGATCAAATATCTTCGCAATCAAGTTATGTTCTTGGAGCAATCCCATTAAACTCAACATTGACAGATGCTGTTCCATATGTTGCAAATAATCAGATTCAAAATAATACAATTGATTTGGGGGAAGGAGTTTATTGGCTGACTCGTAATTCTGGATATTTCTATGCAAATGCTGAAATTATAAAATATGATGCTGTGCAATATAGCGTTAGTGGAATTGGAAATGTTTGGATAAAAAATGCACAAGAATATCAAAACTATTTTTCAAAAATTGGATTTAATGGAAAAATTTACCCAACTGGGTTAATACGTATCTATGCTGAGCCAAATTGGGAAATTGTAAATGATAAGTATGTCCTAACAAATGGACCAGTAGCAAAACATGGACGTGGACAGTTTGGTACAACTCCAGTAGTACACAATGCGGGAATCAGTTCTTACTGGTCTGACAGCAACACTGTTAGAGGGTGTACAATGAATTCAGAATATCTGTTTAGCCTTAACAGTCAGTCTACAACAAATACGCCTTATGTGGTTGGCGCAGCAGGAGTAAATAACACGCTTGCGAAAAGATCAACTAGAAATGGCATTATTAAAAACTTTTTATCCAATACTTATATTTCAGAAGCAGATGTAAATGGGTATACCTCTCCTAGACCAGGAACAATTCAGTCATCTGCCCTGATTCTAGAAGGCCCATCTTTTAGCACAACTGAAAAATCAATCGACTTTATATCTTATGTTCACAAACCTCTTACAAACAAGTTTAAGCATTTTGGAACACGTATGAGAATTGTGGGTAAAATTGAAAATAATGAGACACGTGGTCAAACGCCTATTGGCAGTGTTACCTATTATGTAGTTACTGGATCTCAACCAAATCAAAATATTAATATTGGTGGTGGCTCTGGTGGTTTGGCAGTCATGCTTAATCCAGAAACCAACAACGGATATTATTTTGAGATCGTAGCACTGACAGAAAATAATATTGAAAACTATTCAAGTGCTCCAGACACACTTCACAATATTATCTTTTATAAGATTGGGAAAAGCCCTACGTCCTCTGAGGCTATTCCAATTAAATTGTGGGGAGGACTGTCTAACATTCTAGTTGATGATGGTAAATTTACTGGTCAATATAGAATGACTGGAGAAACCAATCCAACCGTTTATGACTTAGCAGTAGAATATCAGGACATTGGATCTTTAAGAAGATTTTACCTATACATTAATAATAAATTAATTACTACGGTTGATGATAGTAATCCGCTTCCTGTTTATAATAATATGGCTTTATTTACAAGAGGTAATACAAGATGCATGTTTGAAAATATTTATGCTTTGGCAAACAACTATGCTCAGAATACAACCTTCGCCCTAGATACTCCAACACTGTCTGCAATTAATGATTCCGAAATATCTGCAAATGAATCTTTTTCAAAATATGCAATGAGTGGAATTATTCAGTCAACCTATCTTTCTGGTATTAGTCCAGCAGAGCCACCTAAATATAATATGTACTTTGAAGAATTTGGAACAATTATGAGAGAGGCTTCTTACTTTAATGTTCGATATGATAAGGCTTATCCAGCATTATATGCAAAACTCTCTCCCACATTTAATAGAATTAAGGGATATGCTGTTTCTGGATTTAGGGCTGGATCATACGGAGCAGAGTTCCTAATTTTTAATGCAACGGATACAGCACTAAGTTTGGATGAAACAACTGGAAACTATTTAAGAATTCAGGGAATTACATTTACACAGCAATCCCAAAATGAATTAACTGTTGACGCCTATTATGAAAAAACAGGAGACTTCACTAATCCAGATTTTGCTGGTGTTGATTTTGTTAAATCTCCAACCAAGGCATCTCAAGAGTACGAAGACATTAAGGTTAGTAGAATTACTTATGGTAAAAAAGATTTTACACTAGATACCCCATACATTCAGACACGAGATGACGCAGAAAATCTTTTGTCGTGGGTAATATCAAAAGTATCTAAGCCAAGAAAATCTGTTGGATTAAAGGTTTTTGGTTTGTCGACTATTCAGTTGGGGGACATTGTGAATATTGTGTATAAGAATTCCGAAGGTATTGATCAGATAACTCCTGAGTCTACACGATATGTTGTGTATAATATTGAGTATGCAAAAAATGCAAGTGGTCCAGACATGTCAATCTATCTTAGCGAGGTGGCATAATGGTTAGTTCTACACCAAACACACCATCGTCAACTCCATCAACCTCATCTTCTGGGGTAAAAATTCCAACTACAGATATCATCCTATATAACGATGAGTCTACTCCAATCGAGGTAATGTCTGATTTAATTTTTGAAGATATTGGTGGGCAAGAAATAATTAATATTGCAAGAAATGATTTAGTGAATGGACAGAAGGTCATTTATCAGCCAATTAAAAATTTAACTAGTTTGGCATTTCAGTATAATCCTCAAAACATTTTAGGGCTTCAGGATACAGCGGAGTCATATTTTAATAAGTTTTCTATTAAACTAGAAAATACAATCCCAGATGTTGGGACTGGTCCAAATGGTGAGACAGTTTATATCGATCCAGACTCTGGAGATTTAGTGATTAATGTTATTAATTTAAATAATGATGAGCAGGTCGAGGTTCAAGTTCTTAACAGTGGGACTATATTTAATGATACAATATATGAGGTGGAATAATGATAACTAATACTGGTAAAAATATTTTAGCAAAGTACCTAATTGGGCAGGCACCTGCTTATGCGTCACATATTGCCATTGGCTGTGGCGCAAAACCAGTTAATACAGATGCTGTGCTTGGTGACTACTCTGCCAAAAAGTCTTTAGATTTTGAAATGTTTAGAGTTCCTATTGTTTCACGAGGGTACGTAAATGAAAATGGTATTGCAAAGATTGTTCTCACTGCAGAACTACCAACAGAAGAAAGATATGAAGTAACTGAAGTTGGAGTATACTCTGCTGGATCAAATCCAGTAGCAGGGGCATATGATAGCAAAACTATCTATGCCTTTACACAGGATGAGAATTGGGAACATCACAGTATTTCTAATCAACAATCAACATCCATTCCAATTGTTTATGAGCCACTAGATGGATCAGATAGTGATAACGTTATTCATCAGACATACTCAGTATTACAAACAAATGCAGATAATAAGATTTTTACTAATCCAGATAGAGTTGCTAGGTATGAGCGTTGTAGGTTTTTTAATAACGTTGTAATGATGGCAGGAGATTCTGGCAATTTGACTGTCCAAGATGGACACATTATAGTTGATACTGAAACATCAGATCACATTCATCTAACTGGAGCAATTTTGGATTTTAATAAAAATGCACCAACTGATGAACTAAAGTTTGCTTTTTCTGTTGCAAATAAAGATGGGCAATCTACTGCAATTCCAGAATCTGTAAGGGTTTTGATTAACTTCTCATCAACAGATGTTTATGGAACTGGAGAGTATGCAAAGTTTGAAGCAATTATCAATTCCTCCGATTATGATTTTGAGAATAACAGATATTTCGTTATTACTCGTAAACTAGAAGACCTTATTAAGAGTAATGGATTTACCTGGGCCAATGTTGATGTTGTTCAAATATTTGTTTCTGTCATTGACAATGGGGAACCCTCATCTGACTTTTATGTTTGCATGGACGCCATAAGATTTGAAAACACAAATACGGCAAATTCTTTATATGGAATGACTGGATATTCTGTAATTAAAAACACTAATGCAGCACCAATTGTTAAAATTGCTAATACTACTAATTATGTAGAATTTAGATTTGCAATGGATGTACAATAATGCCAACCCCAGATGCAGGAATAAAAAAGGTTATCATTCCTAAGAAATCTTTACCAGCAATTTTTGGATCTGATCATAAATATATAGTTAGATATAGAGTTGTTTCAGAAGACCGAAATAGATTTTCTCATTGGTCTGCACAGCATAAGATTGCTGCCCCAGCAATTGATGAAATTAATTATTCAGTAATTGTTGAGCAGGACGTTAATGTTATTAGATTAGTCTGGGAAAAGGTAGAAAATATATCAGATTTTGATATTTATGTCAAGTGGGATAATGGTTCCTGGGAATTTGCTGGGTCAACTATAACAAATAACTATACTAGTTTAATTAAAAATAATGTATCAAGTTTTCAGTTCGCCGTTCAAGTACCCACATTTCCTAAAAATAGATTTGCCACCTCAACTCTTTTTGAGACAGAAATAACAGAACTTTGATGGTATAATAGAATAATGGCTAAGATTCCACTACCAGAAAGAGGGCAACCGCTAGATGTTGCCTACCTATATCAAATGGCAAACGCCATTAACGACCTATCATCACAGGTTTCACCAGCGATGTATAAGTATGTTACAGTAGACACTCCTGGGGTCGGAAAACAGAGCGTAAAGGCTTCAGAGGCACGAATTTTGGGTGGGTATATAGATGTTGTATCAAGTTCTACTAAATCGGCTGGAAATGAAGTAGCGTTTTCGTATGACTTCCCAGCAGACTTTAAGTATGCCCCTATAGCAACCGCAACTCCTATCAACGTTGGTGGAACTGATGCTGGTAAAAATGTTACGGTAGTTTTGAAAACTGTCACAACCTCTAAGGTAGAGGGTATTGTTAGATTTAATTCAACTGGAGATTTGTCAGTTGCTGTTAACATTATTGTGATCGGTATACCTAACTAATGCTAAAGTGTTCTAAATGTAATAAAAGAATGTTTATAGATAGAAGGTTTAGTGAGCCAGGACATCTAGAAACATATTGCTTGGCTTGCGGATCACGAAAGTTTTATCATCCGCCAGAGGATTCAGAAGAGGGACTATGGCTGTTAAAAAAGGAACAATTGAGAGCGAAGGCTACAATAACGCCCCTATAATTCCTGGCAATAAAAAAGTTTGGTTTTTGAATGGTGATCTTGTTAGGGTACACCACCTAAATAAGTCAAATGGAATTATGTCTGTTTATAATATTACAAAAGATCAGATTGAAAGTTGTTTAATTAATGATTTTAAAAACAAAAGAGAAAAGGCATATACTGTTGGAGAAACAGCAGAACTTGTCAATAGACATAAAAAATATATGCCAAGCCTAATGAAGCGTGGAGTTATTCCATTTCCTATGGGCTCTCAAAAAGGTGGTGCAAGAGGATTTCGTGTTAGATCATATTACTCGCAATCGCAGGTTTATGAGATCCGTGATATACTTGCTACATACCATATTGGTAGACCACGAAAAGATAATTTAATAACAAATGATATTACTCCCTCACGCCAAGAGTTGACAAGGCGTATGGGAGAGGGTATACTTACATATACAAGAACTGAAGACGGTAGATTCATTCCAATCTGGTCTGAGTCTATTTAAAAATAGAAGGGTATGAAATGGAAAACGAAACAACAAAGGTTAATGTAACCTTGGGATATACGCTCAACCTTGGAAACTTTCAATCACTTAGACTTGATCTTGGAGTCATTGATTCAAAGCGTGATGGAGAAAATACAGAACAGGCTTTTGAACGTGTTTATAAGTTTGTTGAAGACAAACTAACTGAAAAGATTAATGAAGCCAAAGCAGAAATGAACGAGTAATGGCAGAACGCAAAGACCGAATGGCTTTGCTTTCTCGTTACAGCAAGTTACATACTGTTAGATATGAGCAAAAGCCTTCATTAAATCTAAATGTAGAGCAATGGGCAGCAGATGCGCTTATAGAGTCATACGGTATTTCATCGTGTTATGATCTATTAGAGTATTACTTTAATGTATCTAACAATCCAAATTGGAATTATTTTGCATACAATGCAGAAAAGATCTTGCAGAATATTAGAGATGCACAACAAGATATTGCAGAAAGAGAAGAAAGAAGAAGACGGGCTAAGGAGTGGTTAAGTGAATAATACAGAGGCAAAGTTAATTTCTGCAGTACTGCAAGATAAGCAGATTCATGTTTTGCTCCAAGCCAATGTGGACAATCTACTACGAACACACAATGATGTTTGGCAGTTTATCAGACAATACTCAGAGCATAACGCTTCAGTTCCTCCAGTTAGTTTGGTTGTAGATAAGTTCAGAGACTTTGTTCCAGTTGATGGCATAGGTGCAACAAAACACCACCTAGAAGAATTGCAAACAGAATATCTAAATGATAGTCTAAAAGATATCTTACGCACAGCAGCATCAGATGTTCAACAAGGACAGGGTTCTCAGGCACTAGAAAGTCTAATTACAAAAACATCAGAACTAAAAAAGAATACTTCTGCTATTCGAGATATCGATGTAACAGACCTTGAATCTGCACTCGCCTATTATGAAAATGTAAAAAAGCAACAGGAGTTGGGTTCAATTGGAATTAAAACTGGCCTGCCAGGGTTTGACAATTATCTTCCTGCTGGAATTATGCCAGGACAACTTGGTGTCTTCCTTGCGTATCCAGGTATTGGTAAGTCATGGCTATCCTTGTACTTTGCTGTGCAGGCATGGAAGCAGGGTAAATCACCTTTAGTAATTTCCCTTGAAATGAGTGAGACGGAAGTTCGTAACCGTGTGTTTACCATTATGGGTGACGGACTGTGGTCACATAGAAAATTAAGTTCAGGTTTGGTTGAGTTGGATATGCTTAAGTCTTGGCATGCGAAGCATCTATCTGGTAAACCAGAATTTCATATTGTTTCCAATGACACTGGTGGAGACATTACCCCCTCAGTACTTCGTGGAAAGATTGATCAATACAAGCCAGACTTTGTTATTGTTGACTACCTACAGTTGATGTCACCAAATCAGAAGTCTGACAATGAAACGGTTAGAATGAAAAATCTTTCTAGAGAGTTGAAGTTGATGGCTATTTCAGAAGAGGTTCCAATTATTGCAATTTCATCTGCTACACCAGACGATGTTACAAAGTTGGATACAGTTCCTACGCTTGGCCAAACTGCCTGGTCAAGGCAGATTGCTTACGATGCAGACTGGGTTATGGCGCTTGGCCGTGGTCCAAATAGCGATATTATCGAGTGCGTCTTTAGAAAGAACCGTAATGGATTTATGGGTGAGTTCCTTGTCCAGGTTGATTTTGACAAGGGATACTACAAATATAAGGATTATGAAGATAAGCCGTTATAATATGGTATGGAAAATTTTCACCATAAGTCGATCAAAAGGTTTAATCTCAGCGGGATTATCCAAGATGAATCGTCATTGGGAAGACTTAAGCAGGAATATATTAGGCTACTTACCTCAGAGATGCGTATCTGTGGGTATGTGCCAAGAATTGATATTGACCCAGACTTTACTATAGACTATAATGAGAATAAGCAATATTTTGAATTTGAAATATCATTACATGGAGTATATGCAGGAAAGAAGAGAAGTGAATGGATACTAGGGATAGACGTAAACAAGCCAATTTATACACAAAAGAGCAAGTCCAAAGAGTTATCACAGGAGCGGGGGTAACTATAGAGGCTGAGGTAGACTCAGACTATATTATCTTCTGTCCTTTTCACAATAATACAAGAACGCCTGCTGGAGAAATTGACAAAACTAATGGAACATTTTTTTGTTTTGCATGCCACAAAATTGCAGACTTAGTTGAATTCATTATGCATATGACTGGCAGAACCTACTTTGAATCAATTAGATTTATTAAAAGCAAAGAGGTAGAAGGTAATCTGGAGCAAGATATTAATAAGGCTCTTTATGCAAAGCCAGAATTCACACCGTTTGATGAATTAATTATTAAAAGACTACACAACAATCTCTTGGCTTCAGAAAGAGGCAAGGCTTACTTTAATTATAGAAAGATTACTTCTCAGTCATGTAGTAAATTTAGTTTGGGTTATTCAGAAAAACAAGACATGGTTACTGTTCCAGTCCATAGTCCAGATGGAATTACCATAGGCTTTGTTGGAAGATCCATTGAGGGTAAAGAATTTAAAAATACACCAGGACTTCCAAAAAGTAAAACATTGTTTAATTTAAACAGAGTTAAAACATCAAGTCGTGTTTATGTTGTAGAATCATCATTTGATGCCATTAGACTTGATCAGGTAGGCTTTGCTGCGGTAGCCACATTAGGTGCAACACTTTCAAATGCACAAATAGATTTGCTTCAAAAGTATTTTAATGATATCATTATCATTGCGGATAACGATGAAGCAGGCAGTAACATGAGAACTAAGATAATTGAAAAACTTGGATCTCGTGTTTCTGTAATACAACTAGATAAAAAATACAAAGACATAGGTGACATGGATGACGATACAATTAAAAACCTTGAGTTTAGATTTGACAAATCCATATCCTCTATGCTAAACTAATATAACAATAACAAAGGAGAAACACATGAGCGTAATTAAGGGACTCAAAGACATCAATGCCCTGCTCGACAAGCCAAAGTATGAAAGCACAGGACAAAAGGTTCGCTGGGTAAAGTTAGCGGACGGTCAATCAGCAAAGGTTCGCTTTGTAGAAGAACTAGATGCTGACTCAGCAAACTATTCAGAAGCACGAGGTCTTTCTGTTGTAGTTTCAGAACACACAAATCCAAAGGATTATAAGCGTAAGGCTGCATGCACAATGGAATCAGAAGGTCGTTGCTTCGGTTGTGAAATGGCAAAGAAGGAACCTAAGAGCGGATGGAGAGCACGTTTGCGCTTCTACTGCAACGTTCTTATGAGCGATGGACTTGAAGATCCATATATTGCTGTTTGGTCACAAGGTATTTCAAAGCAGTCAGCATTTAATAACATTCGTGAATATGCACTTGACACAGGTAGCATTTCAAATCTTGAATGGAAGTTGAAGCGTAATGGTCAGGGAACTGAAACCAATTACACACTTCTTCCAAGCAAGCCAGATGCAGAACCATTCAATTGGGATGGTTTTGAATACTTCAACCTAGAAAAGGTTGTCCGTGAAGTTCCATATCCAGAGCAGGAAGCATTCTACTTTGGGTTTGACACTCCATCAGTTACCAGCACGAACATCGACTGGTAATAGATGAACTACGTAGGCTTACACGTACATACCCACTATTCCCTCTTTGACGGAATCGCTACTCCAGAAGAATACATTGACCGTGCAGTTGAGTTAGGGATGCCAGCAATTGCCATCACTGACCACGGTACTTTATCTGGGCATAGGGAACTGCACCGTATTGCAAAAGCGAAGGGTATTAAGCCTATACTTGGCGTAGAAGGCTATATGTGTCAAGATCGATTTGATACTAGAGATAAGTCTGAAAGAGACGGAGATCTAGATCTGGTCTATAACCATATAGTCCTTCTTGCCAAGAACAAGATTGGTTTAGAAAATCTTAATAAGATTAATGAGATTGCTTGGACAGAGGGATATTTCAAGAAGCCACGATTTGACTTTGAGGTTCTTGAGAAGTATTCAGAAGGTATTATTGTTACCTCTGCTTGTCCAAGTAGTGTGCTAGTAAAAGCACTTGAGAATAATGAATTCGCAGTTGCCAAAAAGCACATTGAATGGTTTAAGAGAGTATTCAATGACGACTATTACATCGAAGTAATGCCACACAACCCTGCTGAAATTAATAAGCAACTTATTGCCTTGGCAGATGAATTTAAGATTAAAGTAGTTGTAACACCAGACTGCCATCATAGTTCTACAGATCAAAAAGAGATTCAAGAATTTAAACTACTGCTTAACACACATGTTAAGATTGACAAAGAACATACATTTGAAAAGTCTAAGAAAAAAGAAAATATGATGGAGCGCTTAGACTATCTTTATGGCGAAGACCGTCAGATTACTTTTAATAAGTTTGATATACATCTTTTGACTTATGAAGAAATGAAATCTGCTATGGAGGCACAGGGAATTGATAGACCTGACATCTATGAAAATACTTTGGCCGTTGCTGAAAAAGTAACAGACTATGGAATTCAGGAAGGGCTAGACCTCCTGCCAGTGCAGTATAAAAATCCAGACAAAGAGTTAAAAGAACTTGCTTTAGCAGGATTAGAAGAGCGAGGTCTTTCAGACAACCAAGAATATCTTGATCGATTAGATGAAGAACTAAAAGTAATCAAAGATAAAAAGTTTGGTCCATACTTTCTTGTTGTTCGTAACATGATTACTTGGGCAAAAAAAGAAGGGATTATGGTAGGTCCTGGCCGTGGCTCTGCAGCAGGTTCGTTACTATGTTATGCATTAAAGATTACCGACATTGATCCAATTAAGCATAAACTTCTTTTCTTTCGTTTTATTAATCCAGAGCGAAATGACTTTCCAGATATTGATACCGATATTCAAGACTCTCGTCGTGAAGAAGTAAAAGATTATCTTGTTAGACAATATCGACATGTTGCGTCTATTGCTACATTTTTATCATTTAAAGATAAGGGTGTAGTTCGAGATGTTGCACGTGTTTTAAATATTCCATTATCAGACGTTAACAAAGTTTTGAAGTTGGTGGATACTTGGGATGAGTATTGCACATCTAAAACAACACGGGAATTCCGTGAGAAATATCCAGAGGTAGAAAAATATGGAGAACAATTACGTGGTCGTATTAGAGGTACTGGCATTCACGCTGCTGGCGTTGTCACTAGTAAAGATCCTATTTTTAGGTACGCACCGATGGAGACACGTTCTTCTACTGGTAGCGATGAGCGTATTCCTGTTGTGGCGGTGGATATGGAAGAGGCTGAAAAGATTGGTCTCATCAAAATCGACGCCCTTGGACTTAAAACTTTAAGTGTTGTAAAAGATGCTTTAGATATTATTAAAGAGCGAGAAGGAAAGTTGATAGATCCATTAACAATTCCTATGGATGATGCTAATGTTTATCAAATGCTTTCTGACGGATACACAAAGGGTGTATTCCAGTGCGAAGCAGCGCCATATACAAATCTTCTTGTTAAGATGGGGGTAAAGAATCTTTCAGAACTTGCTGCATCAAATGCTCTAGTTCGCCCAGGTGCGATGAATACAATTGGAAAAGACTATATTGAGCGCAAGCATGGTCGTCAAAATATTGGGTATACTCACCAAGTATTAAAAGAATTTACGGAGGAAACCTATGGCTGTATTCTTTACCAGGAACAAGTTATGCAAGCATGCGTATCGCTTGGCGGTATGTCCATGTCGGAAGCAGATAAAGTTAGAAAGATCATTGGAAAGAAAAAGGATGCTAAAGAGTTTGATGTTTTTAAGGACAAGTTCATTGAAGGTGCATCTCGTTTTGTTGCTCCTAATACTGCTCGTGATTTGTGGCATGACTTTGAAGCGCATGCAGGATACTCTTTTAATAAATCCCACGCCGTCGCCTACTCCACTTTATCTTACTGGACAGCATGGCTAAAATATCATTATCCACTAGAATTTATGTACTCACTATTAAAAAATGAAAAGGACAAAGATGCGAGAACTGAATATCTTATTGAAGCAAAGCGAATGGGGATTAGCATTAAACTACCTCATATTAATGATTCAGATATTGATTTTAAAATTGAGGGTAAGGGCATTAGGTTTGGTCTTAGTGGTATTAAGTATATATCCGATAAAATTGCTGAACGTTATATTCAGGGTAGACCCTTTAATTCATATGCTCAACTTGAGGAGTTTACTTTTACTAAAGGAAACGGAGTTAACAGCCGTGCTCTTCAAGCACTACGAATTATTGGTGCAGCGACATTTAATGATAACCCACGCAACGAGCAAGAGATTAAAGAAAATCTCTACGAATATTTAAATCTGCCAGAATTTAATATTACAGTACCTTCCCATTACCATGCATTCATTAGTCCAATAGAGGATTATGAAGAAAAGGGGTCTTTTATATTGATGGGAATGGTAAAGTCCATTAAAAGAGCAAAGGGATGGTCGAGAGTAGAAGTTCTTGATAAGACTGGCAGTGTAGGAATTTTTGATGATGAGAATACAACTATAGAAGCAGGAACATCTTATATTCTTCTGGCTAATGATAATAGAATTATTTCTGCTATACCAGTTGATCAAATTAAAGGCTCTACAAATGCAATGATAAAGTTTTTAAACTATAAGCAGTTGCCATTTAAAGATGAAGAAATGTTTGTGGTATCATTTAAACCTAGAGTAACTAAACAAGGGAAAAAGATGGCATCACTTACAGTTGCAGATACTGCAAGGAATCTGCATTCAATTACTGTATTTCCTACTTCATTTGCAAAGGCTTATATGAAAATTGAAGAGGGCACAGCATATAAATTTACTTTAGGTAAAACAAAAGATGGAACGGTTATATTGGAGGATATAAATGCTTGATAATTTAGCAATGGAATTACACAGGGTAGCAGTAACAAAAGGATTTTGGCCAGAGGTAGAAGATGTTGACGATATCTTTGTTGCAAAACAGTGTATGATGATTGTTTCTGAGGTTACTGAGGTCATGGAAGCAATAAGGAAAGATAAGGGCGAAGAAGAAATTACTAAAGAGGTTGCGGATATACTAATTCGTACACTAGATCTTTATGCTGGACTGGTTGAAGCAGGATACACAAGACTATCCCTGGACAATTCATTAGAAGAAAAAACTCAGTTTAATAAAACTAGACCAGAAAAGCATGGGGTAAGATTCTAATGTCTGTAACAGTTGAAGAAGTATTGGCTAACCTAAATCCAAAGTTGCGTAAAAATGTAATGTCAGGTGATCAAATACCAAAGACAGAGTATGCATCAACCCCTAGTTTTGGTCTTAACCGTGCCCTAAACGGTGGTTTACCGTATGGTCGTCAGGTACTAATTTGGGGCTCTAAGTCTTCAGCCAAGTCATCGCTATGTCTACAAATGATTGGTCTGGCACAACAAGAAGGAAAAATCTGTGCATGGATCGATGCTGAAATGTCATACGATAAAAAGTGGGCAGAAAGTCTTGGCGTGGATACTTCAAAGTTAATTGTTTCACAGGCTCGTACTATTAATGAAATGGTAGATGTTGGTGTACAATTAATGGAGGCGGGAGTAGATATGATCGTAGTTGATTCAATTACATCGCTGCTACCTGCAATCTATTTTGAAAAGGATTCTGATGAACTTAAACAACTTGAGAATACCAAGCAGATTGGTGCAGAATCCAGGGACTTTAGCAATGCTTGGAAGATGCTTAACTATGCTAATAATAAAGTCAAGCCTACTCTGCTTGTCCTTATTAGTCAGTCTCGTAATAATATTAGTGCTATGTATACTAGCCAGCAGCCTACTGGTGGTCAGGCTACTAAGTTTTATTCCTCTACAGTTATTAAACTATTTTCGTCAGAATCTGATAATCAAGCATTGAAAGGAAAGATACATGTTGGTGACAAACTTATTGAAGAAAAGATTGGTCGCAAAGTTAGATGGGAACTACAGTTTTCCAAAACTTCTCCTGCTTTTCAGTCTGGTGAATATGATTTCTATTTTAGAGGTGATAGTCTTGGGATTGACTCTATCGGCGATCTTTGTGATACTGCTGAGTCATTGGGCATAATTAATAGAACTGGTGCTTGGTATCAACTAGAGGATGGCACAAAAATTCAAGGAAGAGAAGCATTCATAAATAGACTAAGAGAGGACCTTGATCTTCAAGATATGATTAAGAAACAAATAGATGCCTAGTTATTCTGTTTATCGAGGCCATTTCCCCTGTCATACATGTAAAGAAGAAGTTACTACCTTAAGATTATATCCTGCTACACTTGAAGCCACATGGATGTGTAAAGACAAGCATCTTAGCAAAGTATCTTTTGCAACGAAAAAGAAAAGAGATTATGCAGAAAAAGAAAATAGGGTATAATGTAAATTATGAATAATTTTTTTACAATTGATACTTTTCCTGAGTATATAGAATTAAAAAACAAACAAGGTAAGGTTGCTGGAGAAGATTTTACCCCACAAGTTTTTAAAAATCTTTTATCTTTTGAAGAATGGTCATATATCAAAAAAGAATTTGACGAAATGCCAGATAGCGAAATAGATGTTCAAGGGTATTCTGGATTAGGAACTTTAAATTTTAGTATGTTAAATCGTGAAGAAACAATTGCTAAATTTGAAAAAATAGCAAGTGAGGCAGTTGGAGAAGAACTAGAAGTTTTAGATGCTGGTGGCACAAGATACAGCACTGAGTACGGATGGTATCCAAAACTCGCACCCCACTATGATGCAAGACCTACAGAGATATATATATTTGATTATCATGTGCAGTCTGATGAAGACTGGGGAGTTGTAGTTGAAGGTAAAACTTTTAATTTTTATGAAAATGAAGCATTGCTTTTTAGTGGCACTGGACAAGTTCATTGGCGAGAACAACTTAAATTAAAAGATAATTCAAGAACAGATCTTATATTTTTTTGGATGCAGCATAAAAAGCCAAAATTAATTTCTAAACAACATTCAGATGTTATGAAAGAAAGAACAAAGTTAATTGTTGAGCATATTGAACCAATGCCAGGTTTAACCAAAGAAGATTGGTATAAACCAATTCAAATTTCAGATGCATCAGATAGATTTCCAGATTTCTTTAAAATAAGTATTAACACTGGCAATCCTTTAAAACACAATACAGTGTATAGATCATGCCTACATCAAGACGCTATTGATAATTTTTATAACAATAAAACAATATCAAAAGATTTAATTAATGATATTACAAGTTTAATGAAAAATATTTATACAGAACATAACATTGCTTTTATTGAAACAGAGTATATTAGTTATACAACAAAAAATAATAGGTATCAAAAAGAAAAATATAAAGATAATGATATAGTGAGTTTGGCCATAGTAATAAAATCAGATAATGAGTTAAATTTTATAATTGATGAAAAGGAATATAATGTTTCTTTGCAAAGCGGAATCGTTTTTTCTCCAACTAACCAAATTGTAGATATAAAGTTTGATTTATTTTTAGAAAATAATTCTATAGATTTGCTATTTTTTAATTTTATTTTGGAGAAAGGTCAGAATGACTGAAAAAAATGAAAGTAAAAGAATTGGTGCTAAGCAACATAAAAATTCTGGCAGAAATACACACAAGGGCGATGCCACTTGGAAAAATTTTACCGTAGACTTTAAAGAGTGTGGGAAGTCTTTTGCTTTAAATAAAGATGTTTGGGCAAAAGCAGTTACAGACGCAATTAGAAATGGAAATGATCCAATGATCTTGCTTGTACTTGGTGAGGGTAACTCCAAGATTAGGCTTGCGATTACAGAGTTTGAAATTCTAGAACAATTTTACGATGGTGTATAATTATATTATGAATTATATAGATGAGTATAATAATAAAAAAAATAGTCAGCCATTTATTAGCAACCAGGATTTTGTTGTAAAAAAGGCTTTTAATATTTTTACACAAGACCAGATTGACAAAATCTATGCTGCTGTCAATTCTACTAAAATGGAGGATACCCATCTTCAGGAATGGGCAGGGCATAGAGCATGGCACATTAAGTTTTCAAGAGACATAGAAGAAACAATAACTAAAGCAGCACAAGCCATCCTTGGTAATAGCATCAGGCTTGATGGAGATTATTCTTTTGCAAGGTATACTCCAGAGTATGGTTTTAATTGTAAACTATTTCCACATTATGATACACGGGATCAACAAAGAATTACCTTTGACATACAATTAAATGCAGATGAGCCTTGGGGAATTATTGTAGAAAATGAAATGTATCATTTAAACAATAATGAAGCATTAATCTTTGCTGGAACTCAACAAATTCATTGGCGTGAAAACAAAAAACTACGGCCTAATACAAAGATCGATATGATTTTTTGCCACCTGCAGTATATTGATGGCAAGGAACTTGATCCTGGACAAAAGGAAATACTTGAGGAAAGGTCTAAGTTTTTGATGGACAATACTGGTATAAATAGTGGAATTGAGCGCTATAGTGTATAATAATATAAAGGAGTGGTTATGAAAATAGATGAAAAAAATATTATAGTTGAAGATGTATTTACTCAAGATGAAATCAATTCAATCTATAAAAGTGTGCAAAACAATAGTGGTGGAGCCTTTATCAAGGTTTTTTCACAAGCAAACACTTACATTGAACTAGAGCAGCATATTATTGACAAGGTAACAAAAAAGGCGCAAGAAATATCTGGAAATAATAATCTTGTATTAACTGAATATTGTCATGCCCGATATGCTAATGTTACAAGCAATTGTGGAAAGTATCATTACAAGCCAGCACTTTTTCCACATCATGATGAAACATTTAAAGAGCCAAGATTTACTTTTGACTATCAGATTAATGGAAATGTAGAATGGCCAATTGTGGTTGAGCCAGACAAAAAGTTTTCGTTAAAAAATAATCAAGCAGTAACTTTTTCTGGTACTCATCAAATTCACTGGAGAGAGCCACAAAATTTTGAAGATGATCAATATGTAGAAATGGTATTTTTTCATTTTACAGATCCAAACGCAGAACCTAAAGATCAGGAAACAGCAGCATTAATTACAGCAAAGGCAAAGAAGTACAGCACAGAATTTTTTGAGAATGGTGGATTTGTTAATGACGCTTCAGACTAATGTTGCACCAATGCATAAATTTTTAACATCTATGGAAAAATATAAAAAAGATGTTCCATTTTACATAGACAATCTTTATTCCGAAGAAGATATGAAAGAGTTGCGCTCTATTTGGGAAGAGGGAAGAAAACTAAAACCAATACTTTATGGTCCAAATGAAAAACACGAACAAGACGAACCTGATAATATGACTAGGTTTAGACCAAAGTATATTAAAAATATGTCAAGGTTGCTACTTGAGTTTGAAATGCCAAAAAGCATTGAACAAAAATTAGATCTTATTGCCAAGCCAGTATACGATGGCGATATTGCTATGTGTCATTACAACTATATTGAATATAATCTAAAGTTTGGAGACGGAAACGATCCAATTTTGCCACCACATTTAGACGGAGATGAAAATCTTGTAACACTTAATACTAACGTTGGTGGAAATATTGATTGGGATATTTATGTTGATGGTACAAGATATGAACTTCCAGTAGGAAAGACAATTGTTTTTTCTGCAATCAATCAGGTACATTGGAGACCAAAAAGAAAATTTAAAGAGGGAGAATATTTAGAAATTCTTAGTGTTGATTATTGTCCAGTAACTAATTACCGCTTTACTGGACAGATTAACCCTATCGATTCGTTTATATTTCCTGAAGCAAGACGTAAGCATACAGAAGAAGTACAACAACATCCACGATCAATTGCTGCATGGAATCAATATAACAATGATCAACCAAATATTTAAAGATTTCTACACCAAAGAAGAATATGATCAACTAGCCAATTATGTTGAAAGCGTTGCTCATAGGTCATATAACTATGGCCGTGAAGTAGAACTTGGAAGATACTACGGTGTCATTAAAGATAACTGGGACACCTCTGCATGCATTGGATCATTTCCAGATAACCTATTGCTTAAGGTAAAAAATTTTGCAGAAGAACATTTTAATATTAAAGAACTAAAAATATTTGATATTATTATTATAAGATATTGCACTGATCATGGGTTTGTTCCAAAACTAAATTTACACAAAGACGGGGGAGCCATAACAAAGTATACCGTCGATTACCAATACAGTTCTAACATTAAGTGGCCAGTGGTAGTAGATGATCAAGAGTTCCTTTTGAATGATAATGATGCACTGACCTTTATTGGGACGAAGCAGTTGCATGGAAGGCATGATAGAATATTTAGTAATGAAGACTATGTAGAAAATATATTTTTTCAGTTTATAGAAAAGAGATAAAATGAGTAATGAAACAACAATAGACATGGTAAATGGATTAGCAGAAATTGCCGATTACATGCAGGACGAAGAACTAACACAGGCGTTGACCTTTATAGCAAAGGTAATCATTAAGCCTGACATACCAACACAGGTAGCAACGATTGAGATAGTAAGACTACAGGCAATCGCAGCAAAGATGTCATTTAAAGCAACATGGATGGCCAATGTAGACAAGTCTGATCGTGGAAAGAAGAACCTATATTATACTGCTGCAGAATCAATTAACAATCTTGTGTCAGCACTTAAATACATAACACGATGATATCTGATATACTTATAGGAACAGAAACGAGTTTAAAATGACAAAAAGTTTATTGCAGCAGGTAATGTTAAAGGGTGATAACCGCAAAAAGGTAGAGGTTCACCCTATCGATCCACAGGGTCTTATTAAGGCTATCGAAAACGGATATGTTGCTCCAAGGGGCACTAAGTTTCAGACAAAGAAAACGTTTGCACCAAGTACAATCGCATACTCTCATGGAGAATGTCCAAGATATTGGTATATTGCTTTTGATGGAGCAGACTTTGAAGATAACTCAGATGCATATGGTGTAGCCAACATGACATCAGGAACGCTTTCTCATGGAAGAATTCAGAAGGCCATGAAAGATGCTGGCATCTTAATAGAGGATGAGTTTAAGATTACTTATCCAGATCCACCAATTTTTGGATATGGTGATGTGATGATTAATTGGCAAGGAGAACCACTCCTTGGAGAAATTAAAACAATGATGAATGAAGCATTTGAATACAGAAAGGCTGCTGGTAAGCCAAAGACTGGCCATCTTATTCAATTGTTAATCTATATGAAGATTCTCAAGAAGAGAAATGCCGTGTTTATTTATGAAAATAAAAATAATCATGAGTTACTTATTCTTCCTGTAGAAATAAATGATTATTATGTTCGGTGGGTAGACCAAGCATTTGATTGGATGAGAGACGTTCGTAAGGCATGGGTTGATAGAACTCTGCCCAAAAAACACTATAGATCCAATTCCAAAATATGTAAAACCTGTCCTGTACAAAAGGCATGTGCATCTGCTGGCGAAGGAACTATAAAACTTAATCCTCTGGAGCCACTAGATGAAAAATTGTCAATGGTGTGATCATACCTTTGAATCTAACGTAAGTTATCAGATCTATTGCTCTTCTGAATGCAGAGAGGCAGCAACTAAAGAAAAAATTGCAGCCAGGTATGTTGTAACCAGAAGACAAAAAAGATTAGGAAAAGTTCGTAAATGCAAAAACTGCAACAAGGATTTATCAATATATAATGATGAAGTTCTTTGTTATGATTGCAATGTTAATCCAAAAGATGTTTTAAAAGCACTTAAGCAAATTAAGGGGTTTACAAATGGTAAAAAATAAATGGGGGTTAGAACTTCCACCTAAAACCATATGTGCTATAGATGCTAGTACGACCAGCCTTGCATTTGCATTATTTACAACAGACGAAGGTAAATTTGGGCAGACTCTTGGAACTGTTGGCAAGATAAAGTTTGATGGCAAAGATATCTACGAAAAGGTCATAGATGCAGGGAAAAAGGTTAAAGCATTTTTAGATTACTATGGTGGGTTTGAGGCCATTGTTATTGAGCATACAGTCTTTATGAATAGCCCTAAAACTGCTGCAGACCTTGCTTTGATTCAGGGTGCAATTCTAGGCGCAGCAGGCCAAGCGGGTACTAAGGTAATAGGAAAAGTATCTCCTATTACATGGCAAAACTATATAGGTAATAAAAAAATATCTAAAGATGAGCAGTTATTTATTAGATCTCAGAATCCAGGAAAATCTGTTTCTTGGTACAAAACCTATGAAAGAAATCTAAGAAAAGAACGAACCATTAGATATATTAATACTATTTATGATAGAAAAATTAATGATAATGATGTGGCAGATGCTTGTGGTATTGGGCATTGGGCACTGTCTAACTGGGGTAAAGCAATAGGAGTTGACAAATAAGGTTATGGCTGCTAAACTATATACATCAGAGGCTTTTATGCGTAAGCGCTATCTTATGGATAAGAAGACTCCAGAGGAGATTGCAAAGGAGTGTGGATGCACAGTGGAAACTGTATATGTATACCTTGCTAAATTTGGACTAAGGAAGTCAAAAAGATGAAGAACGTTAAAAGGGTTGTGTTATTAGTTACAGTGCTAGGCACACTTATCACTACTGCATTTATGTTAATGATGAAGAATATGCCAAACGTTTTTGATTGGGATTTAGACGATGAGTAATAATTTACAGATTACAGTAGACCAAGTAAACCATCCTTTACATTACACCTCCGATCCTTCTGGTGTAGAGTGTATTCAGATCACTCGTCACAGAAACTTTAACATAGGTAATGCATTCAAGTATTTATGGAGAGCAGGACTTAAAGATGAAGAGAAAACTATTCAAGATCTTGAAAAGGCAATCTTCTATATTAAAGATGAAATCAATCGTTTAGAAGGAAAATATGTCAACTGAAGAAGAACTAGTCAAGCATCTAGATCAAGTAAACCTAGTAGTTGAGGAATACCTTAAGGGTAATGATCCAACAGTAATCTCTAAGCAGTTATCTATTCCAAGACAAAGAGTTGTAGCATTAATCAATGAGTGGAAGGTTATGGCTTCTGCTAATGATGCTATTCGTGCTCGTGCAAAAGAGGCACTCGCAGCAGCAGATACACACTACAGCAAACTTATTGCAAAATCTTATGAAGTTATAGATGAAGCATCTATGACAAATAACTTAGGTGCAAAAACACAAGCAATTAAACTAGTTATGGACATTGAGTCTAAAAGAATTGACATGTTGCAAAAGGCTGGCTTACTTGAAAATAAAGAGTTAGCAGAAGAGATGATGCAGATTGAAAAAAGACAAGAAGTTTTAATGGTTATTTTAAAAGATATTGCTTCTCAGTATCCAGAAGTACGTGATGAAATTATGAGAAGACTATCTTCAATTGCAAAAGAAGATGAGACGGTTACAATAGTTCATGGCGTATGATGATTTTTTAGAAGCACTCAAGGATAACCCATTTGAAGAAATGCCTGTGGATGCACGAACCTTTGTTGAAGGCGAAGATTTTCTTGGACAACCAAAACTATCTGAAATACAATATGACATTATTGAGGCAATGAGTCAGATATATAGAAAAGAAGAACTGCAAGAAATCTTTGGAACAGAAGATGGTGCAAAATATTTTAATAAGTATACAAAAAATGAAATCATTCTTCAACTTGGCAAGGGTAGTGGTAAGGACTTTACATCCACAGTGGCATGTGCCTATATTGTCTATAAGTTGTTATGTTTAAAAGACCCTGCAAGATATTTTGGTAAACCATCTGGAGATGCTATAGACCTAATCAATGTTGCTATTAACGCCCAACAAGCAAAGAATGTTTTCTTTAAAGGCTTCAAAACAAAAATTGAAAAATCTCCATGGTTTGCTGGTAAGTATAATCCAAAAGCGGACTCCATTGAGTTTGATAAGGGGATTACAGTTTATTCTGGTCACTCAGAGCGTGAATCACACGAGGGTTTAAACCTTTTACTTGCAGTGCTTGATGAAATTTCTGGTTTTGCTACAGAAATTGGAACAGGAAATGATCAAGGAAAAACTGCTGATAATATCTATAAGGCCTTCCGTGCTTCTGTAGATTCTCGATTTCCTGATTTAGGTAAAGTTGTTTTACTTTCATTCCCTCGTTTTCAGGGTGACTTTATTTCTCAGCGGTATGATGATGTAGTTATCGAAAAAGATACTATCGACAAAACACATACTTTTATTATTAACCCACTTCTACCAGAAGAAGATAAAGATAATCAACTAACAATTGAATGGACAGAAGATCATATTAAATCATATAAGTATCCAGGAGTGTTTGCATTAAAACGTCCTACATGGGATGTGAATCCAACAAGAAAAATTGATGATTTTAAAATTGCTTTTTTAACTGATCTTGGTGATGCAATGCAGCGTTTTGCTTGTGTTCCAACTTATGCCTCCGATGCATTCTTTAAGCAAGTAGACAAAGTTCGATCATGTATGACTTTAAGAAATCCAATAGATAATTTTAGAAGATTTGATGAATCATTTAAGCCAGATCCAGATAAAATTTATTATGTACACGCAGACCTTGCACAAAAGCATGACAAATGTGCTGTTGCAATTGCTCACGTAGATAAGTGGGTAAACATACAGGTAATTAATAACTATGAACAGGTGGCTCCAATTGTTGTAGTAGATGCTGTAGCATGGTGGGAACCAAAAGTAGAAGGACCAGTAAATCTTTCTGAGGTAAAACAATGGATACAAAATCTTCGTAGACTTGGTTTTAATATAGGACTTGTTTCGTTTGACCGCTGGCAATCCTTTGATATCCAGAATGAACTCAAGCAGGTTGGAATGAGAACTGATACTGTTTCTGTTGCTAAGAAGCACTATGAGGATATGGCAATGCTAGTATACGAAGAAAGACTGGCTATGCCAGCAATCGAACTTCTGTTCGAAGAGTTAACAGAATTAAAAATTATGAAAAATGATAGAGTTGATCACCCACGAAAAAAGTCAAAAGACTTGGCTGACGCTGTGTGTGGGGCTATCTTTGGGGCAATATCACATACCCCAAAGGACCTTAATCAAGAAATTGAGGTACATACTTTCAGGGATAGACCAAAAGTTGACACCTATGAAGACAACGTGATACAATATAAACCTATGCCAAAAGAGGTCAAAGACTATTTGGATAGATTTAATCTACTATAAAGAAAAGGAAATACTTAATGAATTCATTTAAGAAGATCGCCCTTGGTATGGTTGCAGCCATCACTTTGGGTACACTTGTTGCAACACCTGCAAGTGCTGCCACCACAACTCTAACAGTTGGTGGATCATCACCTGCAACTGCTGGTACAACAGCAGCAACTGCAATTGCACTTCCAGTTCCTGCAGATAACTCTGTAGATTCTGCGGATGCTCTTAAGATTGCACTAACTGGACTTGATACAGGTACAGTTGTTTCTGCAGTCGCAACTAACGGAAAGATCGTAACTGCTCTTGCTACATCAGCAGCACCAGTTACAGCATCTGCTGGTTCATCATCAGCATCAGTCAGCACTGGCACAGGTACCACTGCTGATTTTTATGTTTTCACAACAACTACAGCAGCAGGTTCTGTTGCAGTTACAATTGGTGGAAATGTAACAACCTACTATTTTGCTGGTACTGCTGGCGCACTTAATACAATTGCCCTTGAAGGAGCAACATCAGGTGCTGCTGGTACAACATACACAGCAACAGTTCGTGGATATGACGTATTTGGAAATGCTAAGGGCGGAGCATCAATCAGCCTTCAGTATATTACACCATCTGCTTCAACAACATACTCACTAACAACTGATACAGTAACAGCAACTCTTGGATCAAAGACACAGGATGTAGCACTTCCAGCATCTGGATCAGTTACGCTTGTTGCTACAGCAACAGTTGCATCTGCAGTTACAGGTCTTGCAGCACCACTTGGTGTTATTGTTAAGACTGCTACAGTTCGTGATCTTGCTGCAGAACTAACTGCAAAGAATGCTGAACTTGCTACAGCGGTTGCACAACTTGCTGCTGAAAAGGCTGCAGGAGCAAAGGCCCTCGCTGATGCAAAGGCACTTGCTGATGCAGAACTAGCAAAGTCTAAGGCAGAAACTGCTAAGGCTGTTGCAGATCTTGCAACTGCAAATGCTGCACTTGCTAAGGCTAATGCCGACAATGCTGCAGCACTTGCTGCGGTAAAGAAGGCATTTAATGCTCTTGCTGCAAAGTGGAACAAGGCTAATCCAAAGTCTAAGGTTGCCACACTTAAGTAATTAATACTTAAAGGTTGGGGAGTCAGGAAACTGGCTCCCTTTCTTTTTATAATAAACTGATATAATAACCTTATTAGACATTAGTCTAATCTAAGGGGTGAGGAGAATAAAAAAATTAATACTAAGATCAGTTTTTATAACAGCACTCTTAGCACTGTGGCTACTAATATTCCCACAGGATACCGCTCATGCTGATGAAGTTAGTACAGTACAAGTAGCCCCTTCAGACACATCTACAGTAACAAGTTTAACGCCAGTAGCCATTATTGAGTCAGCACAGGCTGCAATTACTCAGGCTGAAAGTACAACGGCAGCAATAGAAACCCAAGCAGAAGCCATTACAGGGTCTACAGAGACAGTTACAGCCACTATCGCACAGGCTCAGACCTCTATTGATCAAGCCCAAGCAGTAGTAGATAGTGCTACTGTGGCTATGGCTCAAGTCGATTCTTCCACTGTTTTAGTTGCTGAGGCTGAAGAAAACGTTACAATTGCAGAAATAGCAGTAGAATCTCAAACAGCAGTCGTGGAAGATAAAACTATAGTCGTAGAGTCTGCAACAGCGGTTGTTGAGGCTAATACAAGCCCAGGTTTAACAATGACAGTTTATCAGGATATTGGATATAATAATGCACCACCTCAAGGAACGGGAACAGTTACTTTAGTTACAACAGATACAAATGGTATTAATGAACAATGGGGTGGCGGAGGTCCTGCTAATACATACCCTGAAGATTTTCAGGTTAAGTGGGAAGGAATTTGGACTCCACAATATACTGGAACACAATGGATTTATGCAAATGCAGATGATGGAACACGCCTGTATCTTGATGGTCAGTTAGTAATTAATGATTGGTATGACAAGGGTGGTGGTGGATCTACTGCTGCTATTCCAACCACTGCTGGAGTAGGAAAAGATTTTGAATTTTGGTTTTATGAAAATGGTGGCGGAGCAGGTGTTCAACTATATAGGTACAATGGGGATGGTTCATGGTCAATTATTCCTGCATCTGAATTCTCTACAACATCTGCAACACCAGAACAAATTCAAACACTTCAGACGGCACAAACAAATCTTGAAGTTGCACAAGCAACCCTGGATGTTCTTGAGGCAGACCTTGCAACCGCTGAAGAGGATTTAGTTGAAGCAGAAGAAAATCTTGAAGTAGCGGAAAATAATTTAGAAGCAGCAGTCATTGCAGTTGCAGTAGCAGTAACAACTATGAATAATAATGTAACAGCAGCACAGACATTAGTTGTTTCAACACTTGCTGCAGAAGAGGCTGAAAGAGCAAGGATAGCAGAAGAAGCAAGACAAGCGGAGATCGCTAGACAAGCAGCACTAGCAGCAGAGGCTGCAAGAGTTGCTGCACAGCAAGCATACGAAGCAGAGCAAGCAAGGATTGCTGCAGAACAAGCAAGAATTAAAGCAGAGGCTGAAGCCAAAGCAGCAGAAGAGGCTGCAGCAAAAGCAGAGGCAGACAGAATTGCTGCTGAAGAAGAAGCAAAAAGATTAGAAGCAGAGCGCATTGCCGCTGAAGAGGCTGCAAAGAAAGCAGAAGAAGAGGCTAAGGCTAAGGCAGATGCTGAGGCTAAAGCAGAGGCTGATCGTCTAGCAGCAGAAGCAGAGGCTAAGGTTAAAGAAGAAGCAGAGGCTAAGGCCGAAGCAGAAAGATTAGCAGAAGAAGAGGCTAAGGCTAAAGCAGATGCTGAAGCAAAATCAAAAGCGGAAGAGGAAGCAAAAGCATTAGAAGCAAAGAAAGCAGAGGAAGCAGCAAAAGCCAAGGCAGAAGAAGAAGCCTTAAAGAAGGCTGCCGAAGAAGGTAAATTAACTGAAGCACAAAAAGAAGCAGTAGTAGAAAATCTAGTAGCAAACTTACAACCAGGAGAATCTATATCAGCAGCAGAAATAAAAGCATCTGGGGTATCATATGCAGATTTACCACCAGCAACTCCAGTAGAAGTTAGAACAGATGAAAATGGCAACGCATTAATTATTACAGCAGAAGTCGCTGCACAGGTTGAACTTGTTTCTAACCCAGCAGCATTAGTTGAAGAGTTATTTACAGATCCTGGAGCAGCGCTTGCTGCACTTGGAAGTATTGGAGCAGATATGACTCCAGCAGAAAGAGAAGAGGCAACTGAAATGGTTGTAGCAACAGTAGTGGCAGCAGGTGCAGCACTTAATGCTGTAGGTGCAGCAACTGGTGGATCAGCACCAACAGGTGGTGGTTCATCTGGACCAAGTGGTGGAACAAACTCAGGTGGTTCGAGGAGGAATGAAAGATGGTAAAACTATTAAAAGACCTACTTGATCAACAATGGACACTCCTAGGCATGTTTATCGCTTGGGTGGTTTTAGATGGTAGTGCTAAAACAGTTGTTGGTTATGGAATTATAATTACATGTCTAACTTGGATATTAAGTTATCCAATTAGAAATAGAGAGGAGGACTAAATATGAATAGCATAACAAATATTTGGAATATCCTTATGCGTATTGTTGCGGTCTTTGCAGCAAATGCATTAGCCGTTATCGGCGCAGGAGCAATTGCAGGAATCTCAGTCGCAAAGGCCATGACAGTTGCAGGGCTCAGTGCTGTGGCAGTTGTAGTTGAAAAGTTGGCTCGTGCATTTATGGATGATGGAAAACTTACAAGAGATGAGATTAATGCAGCATTTTCTACTACAGATAAAAATGCAGTAACTGTACAAGATGCAGCAGTAGAATCACGCAGAAAAAAATCAAAGACAGCATAATTAAGCATATCTAACTATGTTTGACAGCCCTCTCTGGGTAATGGTATACTTTAGTATATCTATCTAGAGGGGGCTTTTGCCATGACTTGTATTGCTGTAGTAAAACATGAAGATAAAATCTACATGGCTGGAGATCGTGGTGCGTCAGATGACGGTACCATTCTAGCACTTGATGCACCTAAAGTTTGGAAGATTGGTCCATACTTAATTGGTTATGCGGGAGCAATGGACGGAGAAAGAATTCGTTACAATTTTAAACCAACTGCACCAAATATTAAAGATACAGATAAGTTTATGCAGACAAAATTTGTAAAAGAACTTCGTGATTTCTATAATGAGTTCTGGGTAGACACATCTAAAGATGGAGATCTTGGTTTGATCATTGCAGTTCGTGGTGAAATATATGAACATAGTTCTGCAGATATGTCTTTATCTAAATATACACTTCCATATCTTGCAATGGGGTCAGGTGCAGAATATGCATATGGTGTTTTATATGCTACAGATAAACAAAAAAATGCAAGAAATAGAGTGCAACAGGCAGTATCAGCAGCAATTAAATTTAGTCCATCATGTATGGGGCCAGTTGACATTGTCAGTATCTAAGTGTATACTGAATATATGAATCATACAAACGAAAAAAATTTATCACCAGAAGAACAAGAGTTTGGTATCTGGCTTTCAAACGGTATCGATAGAGGATGGGTAACACCACCCTATTGCAATACTCACGACGGCGGATACGAATATATGGGAGAAGAAGAAGTAGAAGAATGGGAAGCAGGAGGCGACCCATGTTGTCATGTCATCAGATTGATGATATCGTAAAAAATGAAAAGGAATAAAATGAAGAAGATCCTAGCACTAGTAGCAGTATTATTTTCAGTTGTAGCACCAGTTCAATCACAAGCAGCAGTCGGTGAGCGTATTGTAATCATTGATAGTGCATTCAATCTATCACAAATTAGTGGAAGTGTTGAGTTTGTTTGTATTGCATCCGATAAGTGTGTTAATAAGACAAGTTCAAACATCGATCACGGCACACAAATGGCTTTGGTTGCTCGTCAACAGAATCCGTCTGCAACACTTGTATTAGTACAGGGAGCACCAATAAGCAAAAGGGGAGTCGCATCTGATGTCAATCTAATTGGACTAATTTCAGCACTTGATTTTGTAAATAATAATTCGTCAAATGTTTCTGGAGTATCATTTTCAAGATATATAAATGCTACAGGGAAATTGGCTGGACAATGTTTTCCAGCAGCAGTTGCACCTTATACGCCACAATCTGGATTTGACAGGGTCAAGTCTTCTGTTATTGCATTAAATCAAAAGGGTATTCAGGTTTATGCAGCAGCAGGAAACACGGTCTCAAAAACAATTGATTTTCCAGCATGTGTTTCCGAAGTAGTTTCTGTTGGATCGTATATTTATGGTAAATCATATCGTGGTGGAAACGTAGATGTCTTGGCAACGCTATCGGCACCAGATAATACATCAACAATTAAAAACCTTATTCCAAATGTATCAATAGGGTTTTCAACTTCTGTTGCTACTGCTGCGGTTGCAGCAAACTCAAAGGCATTGGTATCATCATCAGATATGGTAACAGTGGTCTCTAACTAAGAGATCCTATGGACTGTAGTTCAGTTGGTAGAACACTCGACTGTTAATCGAGATGTCGCAGGATCGAGACCTGCCAGTCCAGCAAAGTGATATAATATACTTATATAGATTATAGGAGGCCACCAATGGCAGCAAAAGGAACAAGAGAACTTCTTCTAGAAATTATTCAGAAAGAAGTTGGAACCGTAGAAGGTCCAAAAGATAATGAAACAAAGTATGGTGCATACACAAAGGCAAACTTTTTACCATGGTGTGGATCATTTGTTAACTGGTCAGCAAATCAGGCTGGCATAAAGGTTCCAAACACAGTTTATACACCAGCAGGTGTAGCAGCATTTAAGAAGGCTGGTAAGTGGGTTCCAGTTAAAAACAATAAACCACAGCCAGGATGGGTAGTTTATTTTGATTTCCCAGGTGGAAGAGACATTGATCACGTTGGTTGGGTATTAAAGGACAATGGTGATGGAACCGCTTGGTGTATTGAAGGAAATACATCTGCAGATGGTAAGAAGGGCTCCCAATCAAATGGTGGTGAATGTGCAAAGAAACTTCGTGCATATGGTCCAAATAAGAAGGGGCTTCCAGTATTTATTGCAGGGTACGGAGCAGTTGATTATCCAGATGCTCCAGTACAAGAAGTTAAAACACTTGAAGAAAAGAAGGTGGCACTTGCAGAAGTTGCAAAATCACAGGGTGTTGAAGTGCCAGCAGTCAAACTATTTAAGCCAATTAAAAAGGGTGCCAAGGGTCAGGCTGTTAAGAATGTTCAGGCTCTACTTAAGATCAATGCTGATGGTGAGTTTGGTCCAGGAACTGAAAAGGCTGTTAAGGCTTTCCAAATTAAAGAAAAAATCAAGCCAACAGGCATTGTTGATGAAGAAACATTTCGTCGACTAAAGGGAGTAAAGTAAATGGAATCTACAAAGCGTACGCTATTAAAAACTTTCAGTTGGGAAACTTTTCATTTAATTGGTGTAGCAGGAGTTATCTATTTGTTTACTGGCGAATGGGAATACGCTAGTCTCGGTGCTCTTCTATACATAGGCTGGGAAGCACTTGGATATTTTATTCATGAGCGAATCTGGGCAAAGTTTGGTAAAGGAGTTAGATAATGCGTATTAAGATTATTAAGTTTGTTGTAAAAGTACTTGGATATGAATGGGGCGGAGATAATTTAAATGCTCCCATTTGGACAGTAAAAGCAAAGAAGAAATAATGCCATCATATGATTATGACTGTATGTCTTGTGCAAAAAGATATACAAAAGTGAGATCTATGTCTGAAGATGATCCAGGGTATCTGTGTGATGCTTGCAATAAACCATTGGTTCGTGTATACTTAAATGCAGGGTTCATTCTAAATGGATCTGGATTTTATTCAACAGACAATAGAAAGAAGTAGTATACTATGAATACAATGATTGAGACATCTGAAAAAGAAAAAGAGTGGGTTCTAAAGGCAACAGATAGATGTGACTCTTGTTCTGCTCAAGCCCTAGTTCAAGTAACTGGTCTTAATGGTGATTTAATGTTTTGCGGTCATCATTATAATAAGATTATGGATAACCCAGATGGATACAAAAAGATGATGTCTTTTATGATTAATATTGTTGATGAGCGAGAAAAAATATCTAAGGAATAGTTGATGCATATTCATGAAAAAGAATATGACAAAATTCTGTTTGTACACATACCAAAAACTGCTGGTACGTCAGTATTAAATGCAATTAAAGAAAAGGGATTAGACCCTTGGGATAGAAAGTCTAATGATTATCCTAGGGGTCATATTCCTTTATTTCTTTTAAAAAAGCAGATAGCACAAAATGAATCAGTTTTTTCTTTTTCTGTTGTTAGAAATCCATACACTAGAACCTATAGTTGTTTTCATCAATTTAATAAAACTAATAAAACAAATTTATCCTTTATTGAATATTTAAAAAATATACAACGTAATAATATTTCTAAGATCACGCCGTTGTTGCACTTACCGCAATACTTATATCTTATTAATGAGTATGGAACTTTAGATACTGATAGAATATATAAATTTGAAAATCTAAAAGAATTAGAAAATGATCTTAGATTAGAATTAGCAGTTGACAACATAGGCAAATATATGGTAGAATTATATAATCAAGACTATACAAGCGAAGCAATAGATTTAGTATCATACATATATAAGTCAGATTTTGATCGTTTTGAATATTCTAAAGAGTTTGTACGATTGGGCGAATAATTATGAGCAAATTAGAAGAAGATTTTAATTTTAAAAGACATGGTTCTTTTAATATTGATGCTATTAAGTCCCACATTGCAAACTTTGTAGATGAATGGTTTATTGATATTTCTAGACAGTTGCAATATGCAAACCACAAAGATACAGAGTCTTATTTTATATATAAGTCAGATCTTACTTGGAGTAAAGGTAGTGAGTTTGCTTATGAACAAAAATCTCAAGATGATGTTTTGGTTCAGTTAGTAGAGCCAATAGTAAAAACTTTAGAAGATATTCATAATGGCATAAGGGGAAATGTTTTGTTAATAAAACTAAAATCAAAACAGAACATCCCAAGCCACTTTGATGATGGAGACTATTTAATTTATTCAAGAAGGCATCATGTTCCTATCATTACAAGCAATGATACAATGTTTGGAGTTGGACTAGAAAGTATTAATATGGCCGAAGGTGATTGCTGGGAAATTAATAATACTAGGCTTCACTCTGTTAAAAACAATAGCAATATAGACAGGGTGCATTTACTAGTTGATATTATGCCAAAGGGAGAAATAAAATGATTATACAATTAATGGGGATGGACTCTGAAACCAGAGAAAAAATTGGAAGAGAGTTTGCCAAGAAGATTGACGCTTGGTACTTAGACAGCAGAGATCTTCCAATGGGCCATACACAGCCACAGCAGGCAAGATGGCTTAGGGTTGTTGCAAAAGCCTACGATAGAAATAACCGTGGTCATATTGTCACCAGCGGGTTTTTTGCTACGGCAGAATCACGTGAGCAATATCGTATTGAGGGTGGTAGACAAGTTCCAGATTTTTCTGTTTATATTGATACAATACCTCATGATCAATTTCATACAATTCCAGGGTATGTAGAACGTGTTGTTCAAAATATTGATGACCATAGCAAGGACGAAATGCAAAGACTAGATTATTGGGAAGAACCAGCAGAAGAAGACTATGATTTAATAATTAAAGATGGTTCAAATATTTCTGAGGCTGCAAATATTATATTTGAAGAGTATAATAAAAAAATGGTTGATTATAAGATAGTTACTAGGGGATAGGGAAAACAATGATTATTCTTTTTATTGGACTGCCAGGGGCAGGAAAAACTAGCATTGCTGGAGCAGTAAGTGATAGGGTTAATGGCCTACATCTTAATGCAGATGAAGTACGTAATGGTGTCAATAAGGATTTAGGTTTTACTACAGAAGATCGTATTGAGCAAGCCCGTCGCATGGGAGAACTAGCAAGACTTATGGAACGCAAACAGGAGCGCCCAGTCATTGTTGATTTTGTATGTCCAACAGAAGAAACACGTAGAGCCTTTGGTGAAGCAGATTTAGTTGTTTGGGTAGATACTATTAAAGAAGGTCGCTTTGATGATACAAATAAACTTTGGGAAGATCCACAGTACTACGATCATCGCATTGAAGTAACTGGAGATGATTATCTAGATTCGCTTCCAACAAGAGCAATTACGGTTGTTCGTAAGTTTGGTCTAATTGATTGGAAGGAAGATACAGTACTTCTCCTTGGTCGCTACCAACCTTGGCATGAAGGACATCGTGCTCTTTATGAAGAGGCAAAGAAGAGAGCCTATCAAGTCGTTATTGGTGTTAGACATACTTCAGGCATGACACCAAAGGATCCTCTACACTTCCATGAAGTTAAGCAGCACATACTTAATGATGTTCCAGATGCATTTGTGGTTAAGATGCCTAATATTACTAACATTGTATATGGTCGTGATGTTGGATATAAGATTGAGCAAGTAGATTTGGGGGAAGCGATTCATGCTATTTCGGCTACTCAAAAGCGTAAAGAATTGGGCATTTGATTTTATTTTTGATAATAAACTTGCAGATGTAGAAACACGACTATATGTTAGGGAAATAAAAGATGACAGTAACAAAGGCTAGATCATTTGCTAAAGCATTAAGTTATCGTATTTGGGGAACACTTTCCTCATTTGTTGTCGCCTATGTTTTAACAGGAGATGCTACGCTCTCAGGTGCAATTGCATTTTGGGAAACGGTAGTTAAAGTATTTATATACTACGCACATGAGCGTGGTTGGAACTATATACAATGGGGGAGAAAATAATGTATGAGTATTATGTAAGAAAAGTAGAGAACGTAGTAGATGGAGATACCATTGACGTACTAATTGATTTAGGGTTTGACATCTTATTTGCATCTCGTGTAAGACTGGCTGGTATTGATACCCCTGAATCTCGTACAAAGGATCTTGCTGAGAAAGCACTTGGTCTAGAAGCCAAGGAGTACCTAAAGAAGTCCCTAAAGGATGCCAAGTCTGTTGTAATTAAGACTGAAAAAATGGACTCGTCTGAGAAGTATGGTCGTATTTTGGGCTGGGTATATACAGACGGAAATACAGTATCCCTAAACGACATGATGATCAATGACGGTTATGCATGGGGATACCTAGGCGATACCAAGGTCAAAGATTTTGATGTACTAGCAAAGGCTAGAAAGAAGTCTGGGAAATGAGTCACGTACTTTATTTTACAGCAGATTGGTGTAATCCATGTCAAAGAACTAGACCAATTGCAGAAGAACTAAAACGAGACGGAGTAATTGACTTTGTATTTGTTGATGCAGACTCTGAAGTTGAACTTGTAAAAAAGTTTCAAATTAAAACAGTACCAACTTATATTCTTATTGAGAATAATATTGAAACAAAAAGAATGAATGGTGCTAAAACTCGACAAGACTTCTTAGATTTTATTGGAGAGTAATGACATTAAAAACTCAAGCACTGCTTGAACATTTAGTTTTACAAGGGGCACTGGAGGTTTCTGGTTTTGATATAGATTCTGGAGAAACTCTTTATACTATTACGGATAAACTAAGAGAGGTTTCACCAGCAATGTATATGGATCTGGAACAAACTTTTAAACAGAACATGTATCAGATGATTGATCAGGGTCCTAGGATTATGCAATGGAGAATTAACCTTGAGTGAAGATGATTTTATAGATGCTTTAATCCTTAATGGCGCACTAGAGGTTGCTGCTATTGATATGGAAACTGGTGAAGCCCTTTATAGGTTTACAGATAAACTTAAAGAGATATCTCCAGAACTTTATGAAACTCAGCAGGCTATGTTTCACGAGGAATTAATGGGATTATGGGAAGATGGTTTTGTTGATCTTGATCCGATGGAGCAAAATCCAACAGTGACATTAACACCAAAGGCATTTAGCGCAACACACGTAGATAAATTAGATAATGCTAAACGTTCTACCCTAAAAGAGGTAATTCGTATCATGCTGTCAAAGCCTTGATATAATTAAACCATGACTAAATATTTTTTAGGATCATTAATTACCTTATTGGCTATTTATATTTTTGCCAAGTTTTCTTACAAAGAGCAACAAATAATTCAACAAAGTAAGATATATAGATATAGTCAAAGCCACATACATCATATTGTTAGTCCTTTTATCAATCAAAATGGTTTGGCAAAAAAAACAAAAAATACGCAAGCCAGAAAACATTTTGATAAAACTAATTTAAGAGTGATCATTGTTGAAAATGAGGCATACTGGATTAAAGATAATATTTTTTACACAGCACAGATGGGAAGCGATGGTATTGACAAAGAAACAACTTCTGTAGTTGACACAATGAATATGGATAAGGTACAATTGGATAAGATGTTGTTCATAATAGATCAACTGAGGGATGGGAAAAAGGAATGATTGTAGGTGTTCAGGGAACTAGTAGGTTCACTGATTATAATGTATTTTTACGTGCTATGGCTGTTGCAATGTCTAGTATGTCAAATAATGATGAGTACTTTTATATATATACCGCTGGACCAGTAAAAATTAATTCAATGGTTTCAGAGTTTGTGAACCTTTCTGAAAGAGGGATGAAGTCTCGTGGTAAAAAAATTAAGTCTTTTAAGGTTCCTCCAAGTTGGATTGAAGAGAATATTTCAGACATTAACTATTTTGCTTTTTTAAGTCAACCAGGAGAAACGGTTTCTCATTTGGTGCAAGTAGCAGAAAACAACAATACCGAAATTGGTATTTTTAGATACTAGAAATGGAATAAAATGATCATTAAAGAACTAGAACAAATGGAAAAAATTGTTTCATCAAATAAAAATCTTTACTGGGATGGATGGACAGTCGTAAACCGTTTTCAATCAGACAAAGGCAGAACATCGAAAAATGGTGTTTTGGTAAACTCTAAGTGGCATTTGCAGCAACGCTTTGTGCCAGATAGAAATGGCTGGGATATACCACAAAAGTTTGTGAGTTAGTACATGAAGAAGCATGAGTGGAAAGATAATGCCCTGTGCTTAGACTATGACACAAACCTATTCTTTGATAAATATGAAGAAGATGAACTTCTAAGGCCAGCAATAGACAAACTTTGTTCAACATGTCCAATAAGCAAAAATTGTTTCGCTGTTGGAATTACTGGTAAAGAGTGGGGAGTATGGGGTGGTGTTTATCTTGAAGGTGGAGTTATCTCAAGAGAATTCAACAAGCATAGAAAGAAAGAGGATTGGTGGAATACATGGAGCAGTCTAACTATGTCAGATTAAATAGGAGTACAAAATGTACACAGATGCAATGATGAGAGCATTTAGGTCTGTAGCACATTTTTGCCCTAAAGGATTTACACTAGATGTAATTGATGAAACACATTTTATTACTTTACGTGCTCCAGAGGTTGAATTTATGAGACTCAACGGGGAGGACAAAGTTCGTGCAGTAGAGTATATGATTCGTGCTAAAAAGGCATTAGAAGATAACGGTGCTATTGTAATGCTTGTTCGTGAAGGAGGAAAAGATGTCTAATATTGCAGGCTTTGTATCCTTTACTCTTTTTGTCTGTGTTTTTGTTTTTGTTGGTATTGTTGCTATAAAAACTCGTAGCCAAAACATTAAATTAAAATTACAAATTGTTGATCTGGTACAGACAAATGAAATATTAAAACAATCATTAAACTCAAAAGATAATTCTCAAGTAGAAAAAACAGAGGGTTTTCTTAATTTTATTACACAGTCTAGGGATTGGGCATTTCAATATATTGAAGAAGTTCAAATAGGACTTAATAAATTTATTAAAGATATTGAACCAGAAATTAAATACTTTAAAGAGTATGGTGATGTCATGGGTATGCAGCCAAATTATTATTCTATGAAAAAAATTGTAGAATGCTATGAAGAATTAAAGATGCTATTACCAGAAGAGGAAAATCAATGAAAGATATAATACTATCAACACTAACAGGTTTTGGATGCGGTATCGTGTTTGCTGCATTCAAATTGCCAGTACCAGCACCACCAGTTTTTGCGGGAGTCGCAGGAATTATTGGCCTATGGATTGGCTTTACAGTACTAACACGAACTATATCCTAGGAGGAAAAATGAACGAACAAATCAAGGCACTACTAGCATCATATGGACGATCAGTTCTTGGTGCAGGGCTTGCGCTATATATGTCTGGGGTTACTGATCCTAAGACACTTGCATACTCACTATTGGCTGCACTTGCTCCAGTAGCATTGAGAGCAGTTAATCCAAATGATACAGCATTTGGTCGTTTGCCAGATGTTGCAGAGGTTGATGCTGCAGTAAAGAAGGCAACAGTAAAGAAGGCACCTGCACGTAAGAAGGCAGCGCCAAAGAAGAAGTAATATAAAAAGAAATAGGCTAGGAGAATAAAACTCTTAGCCTATTTTTTATTTTAAAATAGTTCTTTAAAAATTGGCTTATAAGGAAAATCTAAGTCTTTTCTTCTTCTAGTTGTCTCAGCATCATCACCAAACTCTAAAAATGAAACTATAGTCCATCTAGGATTCCCAGCAGTAATTTCTGTAATGCGATGTTCATAAGAGTACCCAGATGGGAAAATGAATAGTTGCTTTGCCTTTGGTTTAATCGTTACACCAAAATGAATAAACTCTAATTCTCCACCTTCGTAATCATCATTTGGATAATAGACTAAAGAAACGGTTCTTGGTGTTGCAAAAGTATCATCCGCATGAGCACCAAAAAACTCGCCATTAGAAAATCTAGAAATTCTTAAACTTTCTCTACTTCTTGGGTCTAAATTCCAGTGATAGATATATGAGTTTACAACATCTCTAAAAGCATCGTTTGCTTCTGGATATGAGTATACCCAACACGTATCAGACTTTTTCCCATTGTCTTTTGTATACTCAACATCATCAAAAAAATCTTCACGGACCCATTTTCTTGCCCCAGGAATATCTAGATTTGTTTCCCAAAACTCAGGGGTAAGTAGTTTTTCAAAAAATGAATCTGAGTCTGGCCAGATATCATCATAAATATGAACTCCAGGAATTGGAGATGTAAATTTAAACTCATTACCTTTTTGATCTACCGTAACGCCTTTTTTGGCATTTTCTAGTCTTTGCTGATCCATGACACATCCTTTGCTCTCAATAATTATACCATAGGTGTTTTCTGGTATACTGGTTAAATGCCTGGTTTTTTTATATCAACGCCACCTAGATGTGGAACGCATCTACTTGTTGACTCAATTGCTTTTGCTACAAAATCTTATAGTGCAAGATTTACAAAGTATTCCGAAGACTTTTGGACACATCCAGTAATCCAAGGAAGACAAAATCCTGTTATTGGTATACATGTTCATAACGAATACCCAGAACTATTTGATTTTGCAAAGAATCATAAAATAATTACAACAGAAAGGCATCCTCTTGGACAAGCCTTGTCTATTTTATTTATGTACAATCGTGGCTTCAGACCAGATTGGCCAGAAGCAGACTCCTTTGATACTAATAAATTAATTGGGATGGCTCCAAACTCTGAAAATTTTTTAGAATATTTAAACAGCAAGCAATTTTTAAGGTATCGTAAAATAACAAAAGAGTGGGGAAAGCATGGAGAAACTTTTAGTTTTGATAAGATAGTTTTAGGAAATGCTAATGAACTATCAAGGCTAGAGGATTATGTGGGTGCCAAAGTTGTTTTAAAAGATATTGAAAAAAGTAGGAAAAAATATAATGACGGCATTGTATTTTTGGGTGATCCAGACTTATGGAAAACTATTTTTTGTCAAGATATAGCAAATCAGGCTGCTAAACTATTCCCAGACTATGACATGGAAACTTATAAGCCCTCTCCAAGTGATGGTAATTGGACATACGCTCAACTTATGCTATAATTATATTGCCTGCCCATTAGGGGGGTAAATTAACTTATTCGCTTGAAAGGGGAATAAAATGGTAAGTACACTCGCTATGGATCTTTTTAATGATCCATTTTTTATTGGCTTCAACAAGGAGTTGAACCGCCTAAATCGTGCATATAGAACAAACTCACAATCATATCCTCCATACAACATTGTGAAACTAGATGAAGATTCATATCTAGTTTCTATTGCTGTTGCTGGATTTGCTAAAGATGATTTAAAGGTTACTTTAGATGATCGTACCTTGCTTATTGAGGGTGAGTTAAAAGATCAAACTGATGGAAGAAAAAAGTATCCAGAAATAATTCATAATGGAATTGCTGGACGAAAGTTTTCAAGATCTTTTGCTCTTGGTGAATATATGGAAATTACAAGCGCTGATCTAAAGGATGGTATGTTAAAGATTCAAATTGATCGTATCATTCCTGAAGAAAAGAAACCAAAAACTATTGAAATTCAGTAGTACAATATAAGTGTCGGGGGAGACAGCGACATAAAATACCTGGTATGCCTCACGCAGGACCTTGGGATGGATTAGTTACCTATTCTATACGACCTGGGCCATAGTGCTTGAATCGCCTGCGTGGGGCTCTTAATATTTAGCGGTATAATGTTACTAATGACTAACAAAGAGTTAGAGCACAGGAATAAGCAAGAGTATAAAAGAAAACTTGCTAAGATAAAAGAGGATTCTGGCTGTGTTGATTGTGGAATTAACAACCATATTGTTTTAGATTTTGACCACCTTAGAGATAAAAAATATAATGTATCTAGAATGATTCATGATGGTTTTTCTTGGAAAGCAATAGCAAAAGAAATAGAGAAGTGTGAAGTAGTATGTGCCAACTGTCATAGAATCAGAACACACAATAGGTTGACTGCCTAGCCCCTTTACTGTATAATTACTATATAACAAAGGAGAATTATGATACATTCACTGTTTTTAATACCTGCTTTTATAATGGGGTATATTGCATGCTATGTTGCCATGACATATAAAGTAGATCAAGACTGATGAGATCTGATTACTTTGACTATAAAGAGGTAAATGTTAAAACCTGTATGAAATGCCTAGATGATTCAAACGATTTGGATTTTTGGGACAAACACCAAGAACTACAAGATAACATTATTTGGTGCACAGTTAGAGATTGATCTTTTTAGTTCCCCTTCGTATAACGGCAATACGCCACCCTTTGGAGGTGGTCATCGTGGTTCGAATCCATGAGGGGAAGCGCTAATATACATATTTTCTTGGTTTGTTTATCTCTTTTACTGCTTTTCTGATCCTATACCAGGTAATAATTTTTTTTATCATTTATCCATTATATCATTCTAATCTTACAGGGGTGGTATAATAATAGGTATGCCATATCGTGTAGGTGCTAAAGGAAGTTACGGTTGTTCTGGATACCCCGCTGTAAAAGAGGGTGGAGAGATCATGGGATGCCACAAGACAAGAGCGGAAGCAGCAGCACAAATATATGCAATTAATCGTAGCGAAGGAAACATAGGAAAATCAATGTCAGACTTAAAAGAAGGCGACTTCGCTATGACAGCACATGGTTCAGATGGTGAAGTTCACATTGGGCAAGTTGTTCATGTTATGCGTGATGGAATGCTTGGTGTACCAGGAGGAGAGTACTCACTTGAAGCAACACAAGAAAATCCAGCGGTATTAATTCAGTTATTTGAACAAGAAGAAAATGGTTTATGGGAAGCAACTAATCTTTATACAGGATGTATGATGTCATTAATGGTTGCAATTGATCCATTGCCACAAGAGGCAACAAAAGAGGAGATGGCAATGGCAGCATATGATTCATACGTAGGTAAAGCAGAAAATCCAATTATGCCAACAGAAACATATCAGGGGTGTGACTGTGAAACATGCAAAGCATTAAATGTAAATTGTGAAAACTGTCCTGTTTGTCAGTCTGAGGGAATGAAGAGTGATTGTTGTCCAGATTTAAACAAGCAAGCCCCGTGTTGGGATGGATATGTTCAGCGTGGAATGAAGCCAGGCAAGAATGGAAAGAAAGTTCCTAATTGTGTTCCAGCAGCAAAAGCAAATGATTTGTGGGAAGATGACGATACTGTTGAATACGAAACAGATTTAGTTATTAAGGCAGACGGGTATTCGCCACCAGCAGGAGCACGATCTGCTGCACGACGTGCAATTAAGTTTAAAGAACAGGGCAAGGCTAATGGTGCAGGAACATCTGTTGGGTGGACTCGTGCTGGTCAACTTGCAAGAGGTGAGTCACTATCATTAAGCACTGTTAAGAGAATGTATTCATACTTCTCACGACACGAGGTAGACAAGAAGGGTAAGGACTGGGGCAATACAGCAAACCCTTCTAATGGATATATCATGTGGTTAGCATGGGGCGGTGATGCAGGGTTCTCTTGGTCACGTAGAATTGTTGAAAGCGAAAAAAATAAAGCATTATTCGCTGATTTTGGAAAAGATTATACCAAGTCAACACAGCAAACATACAGAACGGGACAATAATGCCAAAGAAAAAAGCACAATCATTTAATGATACACAGATCAAAGGTGGGTGGATTGTTAAGATACGCAAAGATGGCACAATAAAGGCTAAAATAGAGCCTTATTTTGTAAATCATAAAGCACAACTAAAACCAAAAGCAGAAAGATAGTACTATCTGCAATGTTTGAACTTCATTCACATACTTTTTATAATATTAATCCAAATACCTTTAATACTATGTGGATTCAAAACCCAGATAATAGCGCCAACTTTATATACAATATTATAAAAAATGACGATGCAAAAAATAAAAAATACACCTATAAAAATATTAACGGGTACCACATTCTAAACCACATTCCTCCAGAAAGGATTAAGGATGGTAATGAGGATTGGGAAGTAGAATATTCCTTTAATAATGATTTGTTTAGGTCAGATCATTTTCAGAGTAACCATGATGGATTACATGTTTTGTTTGGTGGATGCTCTAATACGGAAGGCGTTGGTTCCAATATACATGACAATTGGTCTCACATGCTTTATAGAGAAATATCTAAATACAAAAAAGTTAGTGGCTATTTTAGTATAGCAAAAGGTGGTTATGGTTGGCATCAAATATTTTTAAATTTTAAAGTATATGTAGAAAAGTATGGTGCACCAGATTATTATCTAGTTTTGCATCCAGATATAATGCGTTTTTATGAATGGAAAGATGAAAAAAAGCATTGGGGATATTCCTGGCAATATAATCAAAAGAATATAGGAAAAGATTTTTCAAGAGAAGAATATGAAACAAAGCACAGGGAAGTGTTTCCAAATTGGGTCGCTGCCATGTCTATTTTTATTGCATACTGTGAGTCAGTTGGCACTAAGTTTATATGGACTACTTGGGATAAAGAAGAGATGGAAAATATAAAAAATAGTAACTTTTTTAACTCTACATACTTTACTCCATACGTACATGACTCAAATACAGTTAAAAGATTAAGACCAGATGGAAAATTTGAAAAAGATGACATTAACTTTAGAGATGGCCACCCTGGAAAAATTCAACAACAACTTTGGTTTGAATCATTTAGGGATGAACTAATTAAAAGAAAAGAAATCTTTCAATGAAAAAGGGTAAACTTTATTTAGTGGGACTTCCAGTGGGTAATTGGGAGGATATGTCAGTTAGAGCATATAGATATATCAAAAATGCTAAAAATATTGTAATTGAAAGAGAAGAAGCATTTGAGAACATATGGCCAGCACTTGGAATGAAAAGGCCAGATGTAAATATAATTTCTATAGAGATGGACTCTAATGGTGGTGAACCAGGAAGATCATACGAACTCGAAAACATGGATAAAATTTTAGCATTGCTCGAATCTGGAGAAGATGTTTATATTATTTCAGATGATGGTATGCCAGGAATTGCAGATCCAGGTGAATTGATTACAAAAAAGGCTATAGAAAATGGTTTTGAGATCACAGCCACACCTGGACCATCTGTTGCAATTGCTGCAGTAGCAGTAGCAGGTTGTATGCACAACTTCTCTTTCGAGTCCTTTTTACCTTTTACAAAAGAAGAAAGAATTAAGTATTTAATGGAAAGAAGACATGTTCATGCGCCAATGGTTTTTGTTCTAAGAAATTTACAAAGAAGTCAGGATGGTTTGCCGTCTTATCATTTAGAAATACCAGAGTTTTTATCAGAAGCAGTAGAGGTTTTGGGAGGTAACAGGAAAGCAGTACTTTGCTATAACCTAACAAAGCCAAATGAAAAAGTAATACGTGGAACCATGTTGGAACTACAAAAATATTTTAACGAGACACCACGAGAGCCAGATTTAATTACTATTGTTATAGATACTGTTAATGGTTCATTTAGCGTATAATCTTTTGGTTATATGTCTTTTCCCACAAATCAATATCTTGTTCATCATTTAACAACGGCTGTCCTTTAATATTTAAACTTGTATTAAGCAACATTGGAACACCAGTCTGTAAATAAAATTTATTTAAAGTCATCCATAGTCCTCGATGCTGTTCTCTGTTAACTGTTTGAACTCTAGATGTCCCATCTTCGTGAACTACTGATGGTACTTGATTTGGTTTTAAACATTTAACAGTATATTGCATATACGGACTATCAAAATCCATATCAAACCATTTTGAGGCATGCTCTTCCATTACCACTGGAGCAAAAGGCCTAAATAGTTCACGTTTCTTAATCATATTAACCTTATCTTTAATATTTGGATCACGTGGATCTGCTAATATGCTTCTGTTTCCTAGTGCTCGTGGACCATATTCTGCTCTACCAGTTGCAACAGGTGCAACACCATTTTTTAATATAGCATCTACAATTTGTTGCACGGGATATTCTCCACCTAAATCATATCCTAGGTATGGAGTTTTCCATTCAATATGCTTGCCATAAAGCGCTGCTGCTGCACCAAGAGAACTACCTGCATCTCCAGGATTTGGCATTATCCAAATCATATCAAACAAAAGCCATAGGGATGTGTTTGCTGAAGAGTTTAGTGCACAGCCACCCATAAATACTAAATTCTTTTTATTGGTTAATTCTTTAGCCATACCAACAAATTCCATTAATCGGCTTTGATAAACTACCTGGACAGCGGCTGCTATATCAAATTTATCCTGTTCTGTTATTGGCATACCCCAGTCATTAATACCCTGATGAAAATTATATTTTTGTTTTGAATATGATGGAAAATATTCCACAATCTTTTTTAAATATTTATCTGGATCGCCATATGCTGCCATCCCCATCATGATATATTCTTCCTGATTCGGCATTAGACCTATTAATTGTGTAAATGCAGAATAGAATAAACCAAAACTAATAGGATAATTTTGCTTATATTTTAACTTAATTTTATTACCTTCGCCTACCCAAACCGTCGAAGTATTATATTCACCAATTGCATCCAATACTACAATAACAGCATCATTAAAAGGACTAGTATAGTACCCCGCTGCTGCATGTGAATAGTGGTGCTTAAAAAAGGTTGTAGGAACTCTTTTACCAAACATATTATCGACTATATACTTTGGGTTCCAGTCTCCCTGACCACCCTTTAAAAGTAGTCTGGAGGCCTTTAGAAGGGGTTTTTCATAGTAGGCTATGCGATCTGGAAAGCCATAAGACAAAGCATTTTTAATTAAACTATCATTCACATACCAGTCATTTTTTTGTTTGCTATATCTTTCGGCATGGCCAGCAAATAATATTTCTCCGTCTTTAATTAAAGAAACGGAGGCATCATGAGATGTCTCATTAATTCCAAGAATTATCATTCTTGTCCTGTAGAATCTCTTTTAAGTTCTAAAGGTATATTATGATACCAATTTGGAAGGGCATATCTAGGACCTTTTGTTACTGGATATACCTCATGAACATAAAGAAAATTAGATGGAAAAAATAGTACGCTACCTGCTTTTGGTTTAAACTTAAGATTGGAGTGTCTAAACTCAATCTCCCCACCCTCATAGTCGTCGTTTAGATAGAGCAATACTGACAAAACTCTGCTACTAATTCCCTGATCTTGATGTGCTGGAAGGTGACCACTTTCATCATATTTCAATAGGTGCATTGTATGTTCTCTAGACTTAATATTTTTTTCAGCAAATGGATATAACTCTGTTGTGTAGTGATGCAAAGTTTTATCTAGAGCCCCAAACAATTGTGAAGATATGCTTATTTGTTCTTCTCTATACACGTCGTCTAGTGGAATGTGCTCAACTTGTGGTATAAACTTTTGCCAACAAAACATGAGTTTGTTTGCTCCCTCGCCATAAGTCCATGCAACCCAAGGTTTTACAGATGTTCTAACAGGGGTGTTATCCTCCTGATATCTTTTATCTAATTCTTCAATTTCATTAATTAAAGATGCTGGATCTTTTATTACATTTGTGTAATATGCAATTCCAAGATCTAATACTTCAACGTTAAAGTTTGACAAGTGGATAATCCTTTGCTCTCCATTTATTTATACCAGGATGAAACTCTGGGTCAACATGCTGAGGAAGAGATGTATGCATATATAGTGCAGTGTGTCGATTTCCTCTTTGTACTGTTGTGATTCCATGTATATATTCTGTACCAGCACTTGGAAAGAATACTGCGGAGTACTGTTTTGGTTTATATTCAAAACCTTGGTTTGGGAAATAAATAATTCCCCCATCATATTCGCTTGGATCATTTAAATATAGAATAGTACTAAATTCAATCCATGGCTCAGGGCCTTGTGCATCTATGTGGAGATCACCTTTTGTTCCTGGTGCCCAGTTAGATCCAAATGCTTTAAACACATATATATCATTTTTAAAGCCATTCAAGGCTTTGTGCATGTCGTTAGACTTATTACCATATTTCTTTAATATATCCATTACTATTTTGTTATATGGAAATGCTGTTCCACCATATCTATCTTTATAGTATTCGGGATATGGATTGTTTTCGGATGGATTTTTTTGTTCTGCCACAAGTATGGCTGCTTCTTCTGGTGTAATAAAATTTTCAATAACCGATATTCTGTTCATATTTATATTATACACCATTCGTTTTTTTAATATAAATATCATAAAAACCTAGTGGATGAAGGGCTAAAGCATCGACCTCCCAATCATTATTATAATGTAAAAATTCGTTTACCGTCTGGTAGGTTCCATAAGGTTGATCTTCAATTACTCCATCATAAATAAGATAGTCATTTAAACCAATAATTCCACCATCGTTAATTTTTTTAGATGCTTCAGCCAAAACATTTCTGGTAACATCTCTATCATTTGTAATATCAATATAAATAAAGTCATATGTCTTGTTTACTGACTTAAGAACAACCTGTGCTTTTCCTTTAATGGTGTTCACATTTCCATGGTAGGCAAACTTTTCTTTAATGTATTCTTCGTGCGTTTCTGGTATATATAACAACTCGTGCTTCATTCCCTCGCATTGACAAGAACCAAACTTCCTCCACGACCAACATTTTAGATCTTGATCGTAGCCATCTAATAAATCTGCTTCACTTGCATTACTTGCATCAATGAACATCTTTGCTGAATATCCCCAAGCAACACCAATCTCTAAATAACTAATTCCCTTTTGTAAACTTTTGGCATAGTCTTCTCGTGTAGCAAAAATTTTTGCATTTTTTAATTGTGCAGGTCTTATGTTATATGCACTTTCAATTTCTTCTAAACCAAACTTCTTTGACTCGCCTGGATTTAAAGGCGCTTTGGGAACTCTTGGCATTTAATGACCTGAATGGCTTCCATCGCATGCAGGAAATTTTTTCGACATGCCACATACACATCGTTTTCTACGCTTTAAATTTTCTTCACTTTTTAATATTGTTGTACCATTTTGTAACTTGATACTAACTGATCCATCAGAAATACCAATAACTTCTCCAATTATATCTTCATCTATTGCAGATACAATATCGCCATTTTTCATTTTGGTTCCTTTACCTTAAACCCTTTTGGGCACATATCATTATATCACCAATCGGCCTGGAACTCATTTATTACTTTGTGTGTTTTATTGTAAATCTCTATCATCTCACCTAAATCTGATCGATTAGAAACAAGACTATTAATTTTATAATATATATCTGGCTTTTTGTCTACAGGTAGAAAATTATTATACCCTGGGTTCCCCTTATCATGCATAATAATTTTTGTCATTGCTTTCTTTTTTAATGTCTCAATCTGATTGTTGTTGATCTCCACATCAACAACCTTTTGAGAAACTAAACTAATGTTAGTGGTTATTTGTTCAAATGTAAATGGTAATATATTTTCAATATTTTGTAACAAGCATTTAGAATAAGCGGCATATTGTTCAAATTGAGCGTCAATCAAAAGAGATAAGTTTGAACTATTATTTTCGTGTGGCATATTTATACCACCATTAACATTTGTTCCGTATCCACCCATTGTTTTTGTAATAATGGATGATATTAAGTCAATTGGGTTTCTTAAAACAAAGCATTGTTTGATATCTTTAAAGTTAGCAAGAAGCATGACTGGGCTATGAGACCTAATAATAAATTCATCTTTTAATAAACTTGGATTATACAAATCTTTTGTATTACCACTTGCTTCAGCAAGGAAAAAATTAAACCAAGCCAGACCTGTTCTTGGTGCAGAGTTTAAAATTATTTTATTCAACTTTGTATGCCCTTATTTTTTTGCCCTATTTAGTTACCCTCATGATTAGATTAATTTTGTTTAAAACAGTCATTGATCTTTTTTCATAAAATCAAATAGTGCCCACTGTGAGGCGGTATACCTAAGAATACTTCCTTCGATTGCTGTAACCCCGTGACTGTAATGAAGACTTCCAGGAAAAGTAACAATGTCTCCTGTCTTCGGCTTAATCCAATAGTCATGATTTGGAAAATACAATTCACCACGTCCATAATCATCATTAAGATAAATCAAAATAGACAGATGACCACTCCAAAGATTTGGAAATGTTTTGAGTTGGTCTTCGTAGGACATGCCCTCATCCCTTGACGGATCATTATTCTCATAATGAATATCCAATATATCTGTGTGTGGATCAAGATATGAGCCTATTGGATGTACCATAAGCATACACTCTGCATGTTTTGTCAACTTTTCGTTCCACTTGTCTTCTGCAGCAGCAATCATTCTTGGGCCCAATTCTCTGTGATATTCTTCATATTTCTGTTGATTTGGGTTTGAATAATAGTTATTTGCCATATGCAATGGATAGCAATGATCTCGTTCAGTATTTACCTCAAAACTCTGAATAAGGTCAATTGCTTCTGTGCATTCAGACTTACTAAAAAAGTTTTCAATAACACGTATATTGTCTATGCCAGTGCCATATTTTTGAGTAAACTTATCCTCAACCAGGTACTGATCGTGGTCCTGAAAAAAATATGGGTATCTACCATTTTTATATTTTGAGTCTGGAAACAACTTTTTAACATTTTCATATCTATCTGCCATAACAAGATTATACCAGATTATGATATACTCTTAAATATGAATAAATATCCAAACATTGCACAACGGCAACTCATAAATGCAAAAATTTATAGTAATAGGTGGGATTGGGCTGCCTCACTGCCTCGAGACTTGGATATTATTGAGGTTGGTGTAGGCTCTGGAGATTATTCGGAGCATATGATAAAAACAATTTCACCCAAAACTTTAACACTTATTGATCAATATGATCAGTCGGACCCATTTCTTGCCAGGCCAGGACAAAAGCCAAGATTTTATGAAAATGATCATTATAATTTTATTCAAAATAAATTTAAAGAATATAAAAACGTAAAGATAATTAAGGATAATTCCGTTAGAGCATTGCCAGAATTAATTAAAACGGGGAAAAGGTTTGATATGATATATGTTGATGCATCTCATCACTATAAAGATGTATCTCAAGACATCTTAAATGCAAGCAGCCTGCTAAAAGATAGTGGAATTCTTGCTATAAATGATTATGTATATGATGTAGAATATGAGCAGTATGGTGTCATACAAGCCACAAATGAGTTTTTGTATAATAATTCAGATTGGTATGTTATTGGTTTTGCTTTAGAAGAAAGAATGATGGCTGATATTTACTTGTCTAAGCACCCCCAGTAGGATTCGAACCTACGGCTTACTGCTTAGAAGGCAGTTACTCTTCCGCTGAGTTATGGAGGTAAAGTAGCCCCAACGGGAATCGAACCCGTCTTGCCAGATTGAAAATCTGGAGTCCTAACCGATAGACGATGGAGCCAGGACCTAACTTTATTTGCGTCCTAGTTAGGCTTAGGTATAGAGATGGTGCACCATTCTATAAAGGCTATATGATCGACGCTTTCACGTTACAGGGATAGTTCCTTACGCTTATGCAGAGTCTCTAGGAGTCGAACCTAGGCTTACCGCTTTGGAGACGGTAGTGCTTCCGTAACACTTAGACCCTAAATGCCAACCACGACTTTGATTCTTAATCTAAACCATCCGTTGGCTGTTATACCTAGTTCTCGCTTCATCATCTGATCCATGAGCCTGAACGCTTTCATCAAACGGCTGGAACACGGTAAGTTTCGGTATAACTATCTTTGTATAGATTGTTCAGATCTATACTCCGAGAGCGGATGATGAGAATCGAACTCACCCCTTCTGCTTGGAAGGCAGAGGCACTACCAATATGCAACATCCGCAATACTCTATTTAATTTAATAACCAGTATACACTAAGCCTTTTTCCAAATTAACTTAGATCCTGATTTTACACATTTAAACTTAGCAAAAACATCAAGGATGGCCTTTGTCATTGTTAAATTTAGTTTATAGCATGATGTTCCTGAAAATGTTTTTACAATAAGTGCTTGCAGTTTAGCATTTGCAGCAGCGCTTTCTGCTGCTAGTCTCTTTGCTTGTGCTTCTTGTTCTGCTTTAGCCTTGGCCTCTTGTGCTGCCTTTTCAATAATTTCTGCTTGGTTTGGAATCACATTTAAAGTATATGTTTGTTCAAGGTTAAATTTGGCTGCAGAGTCCTGAAACTTTACTATCACCTTCAATGTTAATGGAAGTTTTACTGGTGTAAATCCCCAAGAATAAATATTAAAAGTTTTCTTTTCTGTTTTGCTTGGCTCATCAAAGAAATACATCCACTCGCTATCAATCTTATCACCAGAAGCATCATATAGTTGAAAATCAACTGTTGAAACATCTTTGTTTGGATTCATTGCAGTAACTAAAAATTCAATATCTTTGCTGTTTCCGCTTTTAGGCAATTCAATAGTTTGAGTTGTAATTGGGGTTATAAATTGCACATATTGTGATACATCTGCAGCCTCAGACGATGAAGTAGATGCAAAAGACAGTCCAGCCACTAGCAGAGATGTAATAACCTTCTTCATTTTATTCCTTTGTTAGTAGTTATATGATAATTATACCGATTTTGGCACGGTATGTCAAGTACACCAGGTAGGACTTGAACCTACGATAACCGAATTATGAGTTCGGGGCCTTGACCAACTTGGCTACTGGTGCTAGACCCTATGTGTTTGAAACTGATCTTATTCTTTTTTGGCAAGAAATACAGTTGATATAGGTTCTCATTGTAAATGGACAAGATGCCCCATATGTTTCTTTATGCCTACAAACAGACTGCTTTAGTAAATTTTTAGTTGTTTGTATAAAAAACTTGATCATATATAAATTATAGCAGCACATGATATAATTGTCAAATGACTGAATTTGAAAAACCATACCATTTTCCATATGTTTTAAAAAATTTTTTAGATCTTAGTGACTGCCCAAAAATCATTAATTTTATTGATGAGACTGTCGAGGGTAAAAATGATCATGCAAGAAGAAAATTAATTAGATATGGTATAGATTATATGAATGGTCATACTGATCCGCTACCAGATGACGAAATAGGCAATTTAATCAAAGACTATTCTTTGAGGGCTGGAAAAATTGTTAAAATTTTATACAATATAGAAGAGGAACTATATCTTTCTACTGTTTGGCTATCTAGACAACAGCCTGGCGCAAACATAATTAGACACATGGATACTGACTCTGGCTTTCAAAAGCAATACATGTATAGCGGTGTTTTATATTTAAATACACCCCAAAATGGTGGAGAGATTGTTTTTTCTAGACTAAACTTTTCTTATAAACCAGAAGCGGGAGACTTTATATTCTTTGAGTCTGCTGATAAGCGCTCTATTCATGGAGTAAATGCTGCAAGTGACTTTAGATACGCTATACCAATTTGGTTTACTACTGATCCAGAATATCGTATGGCTTAAGATATCTTACTTCATCAATAATTTTATATTTAAGAGCAATATTAATCATTTCATCAGAATATGAACCTGTTTCTGGAGTGTCTGAAAAGTAAACAACATAGTACATAGATTCATAAACCTTTTTCATTATTGAACCATTTGCAATTGCTTTCTTCACATTGTCAGTGCGCTTGGCCCCTGGCCTTTTCTTTTCTCCCTCTTTACCACCTTTGCACTCAATATACTCAAATACTTCGCCTTGTGCAACAAAGTCTACTTCACAGCCAGTGTTTGCCATATAAACATTCTTTTTTATAGTGGTAAACCCTCTTCTATAAAGATCTTCTAATACCAATGATTCAAAGTCATCACCAGATTTTTTAGATTCTGACTGAAAGTTTACACTATTAATCATATGTTAATTGCTTTTTCTTGAGCAGAATTATACAGTTCCCACGATTTTTCTAAATTATATTCTTGTAGTTTTGCTACCTGATCTTCTTTGTTTGTTTGAATTGTGTATGGTTCAACAAAAACATTTTTTTTATTTAAAACATCATTACGTAATGACTCTCTGCCAGTTTTGTTTTTATAGTTTTCTTCATCTAAGTTTAAATTATTAAATAAATTCATTATGAAGTTATCAATATTACCAAGAATATCATGTGCTCTATAAATATACTTAGCCTCCAATGCTCTAGACATTGTACTGTTATAATTTAAAATATGAAGTTGTAATGGTTGCCCTGTGTCTAATAAAGAGATTGTGGATACTGGATCATCGATAATTGCAAGCAATGTCGCATCTTCTGCTTGTGAATTAAATTTAAGTGGAACGTGTGGCACCTGAATTCGTTGTTCAATATGTGCTTCTGCTAAATTTTTTGCGGGACCAGGAAGGGCAATTAGGTTAAGATTCATAATTATTAGTATACCATTGAAGAATCAAGTATGTCAAGGTTATCGGTACACTCTGAGTGGTATAAAATATAAAACCTGATATCTTCTTCGGTTTTATAAGGCAAGACCTTTCCACACAGACATTCTTTATTCATCACGCTTCCAGTGTAAAAATGATTTAATATAGACTGCTGCATATGCTAAGGCCATTGCTATAAATCCATATTGTTCTGTGGCTAGTGCATAAGCGATCCATAAGCACTCATTTACACATAATATAAGCCATCCCCAAATAGTTTTACGGCCAACCAGAAATATTCCTGTAACCCCAATAAGGGCCAATATCCAAGACCACATTATTTTGAGGAAGCCAAAGCCATTACTGCGTCACATGGACAAATGATAGATTCTGGAAGTTCATGAACCTTAGTGTCAATAACGATTGATGTTTTACATTCTGCACACTTATATGTATTTTTCATACATCAATCATACCATAGTTAGGATGCAAGGTCAATAACAAGGTGCTTCTTGCAGACAAGAGACATGAAGTAGTCTGGCTCTTCTCCAACTAACTGTGTGTAGTCACCTGGACCATCACAATAGTGACATTTATCTTTGGGTCTATTTTCAATCATTATATGATTATATCATATACTGCTAAGTTTATTAATTAAAGATTCTGCAGTTTCCTTATCTAAACCCATTAATTCATAACGGGGAAATCCTACTTTGTCGTTTTTATCCCAATATTCTGTTCCACTCAAACTTTCAGCAGCATCTCTAAGTTCCCATTTTAACTTATCACGCAAGAGTGTCTGCGCCATCTCTTCGGTTGCACACTTAGCGCTGGTCCAGTGACTAATAATATATCCATGGTGATATGCAATATAGTATGGTTCTTCTCCATATGACCATACTTTTTCAATGATCCAGTGGCAATCACGGTCTTTATGATGATCTTTGTTTACATATTCATACCAAAGATCAGTTAGTTTAGTTATTTCTTCTTCAAGTGTCATTCAAACATCCTTGCACTAAATAAATTTCTCCATGAATGAAACGCCCATCCATTTTTGGTGCGGTAGTAGGTAAGTTCAAATATAGCATACTCAGTCCTTACATGATCAATAACTGTCTTAGTTATGTCTGAGGTATTATAGAATTTACCCTGCATTGGTCCATTAATTGCTATCATTTTCTTCTCTCCATCCATCAATATCAACTATATAGTAAGTTCCCCATTTTGCATAAGGTTTATTAAGAAACCTATACATTACTGAGTGGTATTTATATCGCAAACCCCAGTTTTCATCTTCATCTAGATAGACACACTTAAGTATATGACCTGTTGCAATATCTCCAGAGATATTTCCGACCCATCGTAATAAAATATTACTAGTCTTCTGATGTTTTATTGAATAGTTTATCATCTTTTGGTACCCACACCTTCTTTCCATCTTTCCATATAGGCCAATAACCTAGACTACGCCAGTCCATGGACATGATCTTGGCCTCTTTCATTGCCACTTCAATGCTAGTATAGAGTCTTTAAACTCTGGATGTTTAACAATTAACTTTTCTAACTCTTTATTATATTTTCTCTTATTACCATAGTTTCTAGCACGTTCAAGATTTTTAAGTATACTAAGTGCTTCTCTGCCAAAATCAGGTTTGTTTGACTTAGGAAAAGCATGTGCTGAGGTTGCTTTTGCTCTATTTGACTTCATCAATATCCCCCTAAACACTCGTTGCGTGTATGATACAAGCGAATCTTCGTCATAATCTTTTTTGTGGGGGCATTGAGAGGTTCTGAACAAGCAGCACACTCCATATCCCATTCACCGCTAAAGAAATCATAACGTAGACCCTTGGTTCTATTATACTTCTTGGCAACAAATACTGCAAATGGATCTGGAATTTTTAAATTAATCACTTATGATCTTTCTTAATATGATTAGTGAGTGTGTGGTGTGCAAACGCTGACCTAACCTCAATCTCACGTTTACAGTTAGGGCAGATAACGATTCTAGCGCTCAATGCTAAACCAGAACCATAGAAAGTCTATATTTAGGCTGTATCGATCAACTCTAAAGCCCAAACCAAATCCTTTCCACGAATATCCAATATGTACCCAATAGCGATCTGCAATACGCATTTCTTTATTCATTGCGATATTCATAATCTAATAGATACTTGATGCTGTTTAAAAGGGCAAGGGCAATAAAAGCACTCTTCCAGTAGTTAATATGATTGTCCATAAAAGATAGCCCAAGAGCCATGGCCAGTATAAAGGGCGCTCCGTTAATAAAAGATCTGTATATTTTATTCATATCTTAATAGTACCATAGCGAGAAGACAAAAGCAAGTAGGGTTTAAAGTTCGGCGCAAAATAGATATCCCAAACAACCCCATGCCCAACATGGGCACTACAAGTTAGATTTATCTATATGCGTAGCCCAATAATACAAGCATTTGTCGCAGCAAGGCTTATTGAATTCGCTATCTTTGGCGGTAGCGTAATGAGCATAAATAATAGGATCTTTACGATATAGATTAGATTGATGTGTAGTAATAACACGTTTTAAATGTTCTGGCTTCATCCAAACAGGTTCATTATCTTTCCAGTTATGGCTAAAGTTAGACTTGAGGGTTCTAAGGTTTGAAACATTTTTCTCTGTCTTAATACCTCTCCAATCCGCTTCATAGACCATATGATCGATATAATCCATAAGTGAACGCTCAGCATTCTTCCACATAAGAACTGCTGGATGATTGCGCCAAGCACCAGACTCTGATGCGCCAGAGAGAATCTTCATAATTTGATAGCCCTCTAAGACTTGTTTATTAAGGCGCTTATTGTCTAAGGCTTGGGCGGAATATTCATAATCACTTGATGGTAGAAATGTTTGCATGTTTTAAGTATAGCGATTTTGATAGGGGAAGTCAAGTATAATAATACTATGAACGAGGCAATCCTATATATAATCTATAGCCCAGTATATAAGGCTGTCAAAATAGGTATATCAGATATATCAGGTAAGCGGTTTGCTAGCCATAGGCAGAGGGGATGGCTATTAGTGGCCTATTGGCATTTTTTTGAGGGGGATAAGGCAAGAGCCATAGAATCCCTAGTACTACAAACACTAAGAAAGAAATATAAGCCATTTATGAATAAAGAAGATATGCCCCAAGGTGGATATACTGAGACATTTGATGCATCAAGGATAAGTAAGAAACAATTGATCCGTATGGTCAATAAAGCGATCAAGAGTGTTTGATATCCCCTGGTTTTTGTAAAAGTTATCCACAGGCTAAGGTGTTGTAGTGCCTTAAGTTGTTAGGTTTTAAGGTGTTGTATACACTTGATTGTTAGGTTTGATATGGTGGTTTGTTAGGTTTTACTACACAATTTGTCATGTTTTGATTAAGCAGTTTGTCAGGTTTTGATAGTTATCCACAGGTTTATCCACAGATTAATCTTACTGATTATATTATTAGACAAGGTATAAGTGGAGTAAAGTGGAGGATAGTGGAGTATAGCGCATCTTTAAGGAGGGCCGTCGTAATCCCCTGGCCCAAACACCCCTATCCAAACACTTATACCACATATCCAAACATTTGTCAAACATTCATATCCAACATATGGGCCATGCATTATATACCAAACATTAGTGTTTGTCAACTTTGTTTTGACACAAAACATATGACAAATATCTGAGGATTTTTTGTCGAATTTCGTAATAAATTTAAATAAATTGTTTGAAAATAAAAAATATCAAACAAAATGTTTGAAAAACAATTGTTTTATATATAGGTGTTTGTACTATAGGGATTTGGTATTATCAAAGGGATCTATTGGTACTCCCTGGGAAAATCCGTACACTTGCCCCAGGGCTTCGCCCAGGGCCTGGCCTGCGTCCAGGTCTTCGTAATCTATTGTGTCCGCTAAAAAGTCGGGGGTAAAGGAAAAGAATCTATTAACAATAGGAACATGCTTAGTAATAGATACAAAGCCATTCCACATAGAGTTAGAGAAAGCCTCATATTCTTTTGGATTTGTTTTTCTATAATCTGCAAAGTGTGATCTTCCCATATAAGAATTATATCATTGTTTGATATCACATGTGTCATGTTTGACAAACAAACAATTGTTTGGTAGAATGTCCAGGATTTTTTATACTCCTTCGTAATAAAAAGTTCCAGGAAATTGGAATGATCTTCGTAATGATGTTTGATATGTTTGTTTGATGCTCGGGCCGTAGCCCAGGATAGTCAGTCTTCCTGAGCCCCAGCGTCTAAGAACATGTCCTCTAATGTATCATAGTTTTGTTTAGAATCAACATTGAGTGCTGCACACAATAACTCCCAAGCCTCGTTAACATATATCTCACCAACCTGAGTTGACTCTACGATATTTTCTGTTATCATGAAAGCCAGCGGCAAACCAATATCATTATATTCTACGAAATCATCAAACTCTTCTTCGTCTTTATAATTCAGCCAAAAGTCTGCAAGTATCAAACATTTCTTAGAATAATCTATATTGGTTGGCTCTGATGTCATGTCCCTTATACTCCTCGTTTGCTACTTCTGTAAGTAGGTTTAGTCTGTGATTTACTACTCCCCCGCCAGTTCTTGCTACATAAGT